>Ga0209000_1000622_pt1 | contig 31090 bp, 32 predicted proteins | sample RifGroD2_FD_183998 | JGI IMG/M metagenome (GOLD analysis project Ga0209000, IMG submission 183998) | Groundwater microbial communities from Rifle, Colorado, USA - Groundwater D2 (SPAdes) (version 2) | ecosystem: Environmental > Aquatic > Deep subsurface > Groundwater | place: Rifle, Colorado... | reverse complement strand
CAATTCCGACGCGGTCGACCATGCCGTGCATTTCGTGGGCTACACCAAAGACATACTCCAGGTCCGCGCGGCTGAATTGTTTGACCGAGATGATGTCTTTGCCATACCAGGGGGCGTTCTTGTGGTCGCCGAAGGGCAGGTAGGGGCTGTTGGGTTGAGTGGGCATAATTTTTCTCCTTGTTCTAAAATGTCCTTGTGAAACCCGTGCAATGGGTTGTGGCAATCTTGTGTATTTATAAAAATCTTAGCTCGGGGAAGTCCCGTCTTTCTATTCGTCGGGGATACCCCATGAAACAGGGTACAAGTATATCCCCGCCTCAGTACGTGAAAGTCGGCTTTGTCCGACTCGCTCTTGCCGCCAGTCCTTAGGACTTCCATGAGCTGGGCAGGAACTTCAGTCCCGCGCCCTCACATTTTTCCCATACCCCGCCTCGACCAGTACCTTGCCATCCTCGAAGGCGGTTTTGCCGCGTAGAACCACCTTGCGCAGGCGTCCCTTCACCTTCCAGCCTTCGAAAGGTGTCCAGCCACAGCGTGAGTGCATTTCACTGGCACGGATCTCATAACTGGCGTTCTCATCCACCTCCAGCCAGGTTTCGGGTTGTTCGGGCAGGTTGAAAATGCGTCGCGGGTTGATGACCATCCTGCTGAGCAGATCGTCCATGGTCAATCGTCCATCGTCCACGGCTGTCAAAAGCAAGGAAAGCATGGTTTCCAAACCTGGGAAGCCTGGAGGCGGGTTGTCGCCATCCTTTTCGGCCAGGGTGTGTGGGGCGTGGTCGCTGGCAAAGCAATCGATCACATCCAGGTTTTCCCACAGGGCTTCCACATCCTCTTTGGAGGCCAGGCGCGGACGTACCTCGCCGCGACCAGGGTGTCCCTGGTTGATGGTGGGGATATCGTCGTTGCTCAGAAACAAATGATGCGGAGCAACCTCGCAGGTCACCTTTATGCCGCGTTCCCTGGCAGCCTTGATGAGCAGAACTTCTTCTTTTAATGAAATATGGGCGATGTGCACAGGGCGGTTGTGGATGGCAGCGACCAGAATGGCAGCCGCCATGCTGCGGCTTTCAGAATGAGCGACGATGGGCAGGGAGAGCGGCCAGTGTTCGAAATGTGGCCTCCACAGACTCATGTCATCCAGGCGCAATTCACCGAATGTGCTGTCAAGATACATCTTCAGCCCGGCCGAACGCTGGGGTAGACCTATATGTAGATTCCAATCCGCGTTGCCAGGTCCGGCACCTAAAAACTGGGCATAGTCACAGCGGGCTTTGGAACGGGCGGCACTCAAGGCCAGGTCGAGTGTTGCGGCATCAAAAATGGGCGGTTTGGTGTTGGGCATGGCCAATACCAGCGTGATACCTCCGGCCAGGGCGGACATGGTGCCGCTGCCCCAGTCTTCCTTGTGGGTCTGGCCGGGTTCGCGCAGATGTACGTGCGGGTCAATTATTCCGGGAAGTTTTATCATAGGCATGGGAAGGGGCAGGGACAATTCCCTGCCCCAATCTTATCGCATTGACGGTAAGGTTACAAGCAGCTATTCTTTTGGTTTGAAGATAAGGAAGATGAGATTGATGAAAATGCCGAGAATGGCGGCGAACACAATGGCAGGTATGCCGCTCGGGAAGAGGTAAGGAACTTTGAAGGGGAACAATCCATTGGCCAGAACCAGGTTGCCGCCAATCCCGCAGATCAGGATCGTGGCGCCGATGGCCAGTTGTTTCGGGTCAAACAGGTCTACCTTCTCGGACTGGATGAGAGCCACGCCCTGCATGCCGATCACACCGAATAGATAAATGCTCAACCCACCCACGACGGCAAGTGGCAGGGTGTTGATCAGTGCCACCAGCTTGCCAAAGAAACCAACTACGATAGCCATACCGCCGGCAGTCATTAAGACGGCTGTGGAGTAGTTGCGCGTGATGGCCATCAGGCTGTTGTTCTCGCCGTAATTCGTACCGGCACAGCCGCCCAGCAAACCGCCAACCAGGTCATCCGCACCATCCGCCACCAGGTTGAGACCGATCAGTTTTTTGATCTCGAATGGTTTGCGCTTCAGTTCGACCGCCAGCGTATCGATATACAGGCTCATCTGGTACAGGTGGGCGGTGCTTTCGGGAACGGTGGCGATGAAGATGAGGGCGATGCTGAGTGCCATACCCCAGGCCTCGGGATTGGTAAAGGCCGGAAAGGTGAATTTCGGGACGGCGATCCAGGAGGCAGTCATTACGTTCTCAAAGTGTACTAATCCGAATGGAATGGCAACCAGATAGCCAAAGATGGCGCCAAACAGGATCGGCAGCATGCCAAGTAAACCTTTGCCACGCAGGTAAACTGAGAACAGGATGGTTGCAAAGAGTGTAATGAAAGCCACCGCCCAGGATTGCGCTGCAATTTCTGGTGCGGCCCAGTAACCTCCCCATCCCAAAGCGACATTGGCCAGGGCGATACCGATGACCATGGCCATCGAACCGGTGATGATGGGAGGTAGGATTTTATCCAGGGCACCCTTGCCAACGCGCATGATCAGCAGGCCGAGGGCGATCTCAAACACGGCTGTCAGGATAATGCCGACCTGTACGATACGGACACCTTCGGGGCAATAGAACTGGGTCGGGTCACTGAAACAACCGGAGGCATATTTGCCCATCACTGTAACAATGACTGCCATATATGAAAACGAAGAGCCGTAGTACATGGGGATCTTACGCTTGGAGACCAGCAGGGCGATGATCGTCCCCAAACCGCTGGCCAATAGTGTAACACCTATGTCAAACTTGGTCAGGATGGCGACCAATACAGTGGCCGGGAACATGGTCAGGAATTGCTGGAAGCCCAGGCTGAACATGGCTCCCAATGGTGGGCGGTCATCCGGAAGGTAGCCGGGGACCTTGGAACTGGTATTTTGTGACATTTCTTCCTCCTTGGCAAATGGTTTGGTTTTTTCGATTGCTCTTGAAACAGGCAAAAAAAGAGAGCCGATATCGGCTCTCTAAAAAACAAATGAAACAATCAGTAATTTGTGTGTATTGGAGGGGTTCCGGAAATGCATGCGCGCAAACATATTGGGCGGAATTATAGGCCAGTCGGAATATTTGTCAAGGTTTTTGCCAGAGATTGGTATGATCTCAATAAACCGGGGGGTCGGGGGGTGTGGGCGGCTTCGCACCCTTTGGGTATGCTTCGCAACCGCCCCCCCATCTTTCCCAATTTATATAGAAGATATGGCAATTATCTGAAAATGACCGATCCCAGTAAGGAAAGCAGGATCGGAGTAATGATCAATCCCAGCAGGATATAAAAAGCGATCATCCAACCCGAGGTGGACGCCTGGCTGCGGATTTCCTGTCCCTCAGCCAGTTGGCGCAGGATCTGTGCTGTCTGCCGGTACATCTCCTGTGATGAGTGTCCGCTGACACCGCTCCACACCCAGCCGGGGACCGGACTCGGTAAAACCAGCTTGGCGCCGTCAAATCCGGTTAACCAATCGGCCAACGCTTTGGGAGGTTGCAAAGCCACTGACGCCGGCAGCAGCACAGCCTTGAAGGCGGTTTGTTGTTCCATTGAAAGAGGTTGCGTGGCAGAGTGTACTTGCAGCGGCAAGCTGGGGAGTTGTTTGCCCAGGGTGGCTTGCAGCTCCTGCACCAGGTTTGTATCGCCGGGGTCAAGCAGCAACACCGGGAAGGCAGCGTGTTTTTGGTTGAGTGCTTCGGCTGCTCTTTGCCCATCCCGGCGCAAGGTCAGACCATGATACACACCCAGCAGCACAAACAGCAGTAAAAGCTGTAGGTAGTTCAACACATCGCGTAGCAAGTTGGAGGGAATGTCACCCAGCAGGCTGCGCAGCAGCAGGAACAGCATACTGCCGGTTACCACCATGCCACCGATCACACTGGCGAACATCACCAGGTACAGGTAGATCTTGCGCATCAGCGAGCGCCGGGCATGGTCACCATCATCACCGGCCTGCAGGGCATCCGCCTGCATCGGGCGCCAGGTGAGCCACCACAGCGGAAAACTGACCAGCATGACTGCCAGGGCAGACGCCAGGCGTGGGCGCAAGGTGGTGGTCCACAAAACACCGCCAACGAGGTTATCAATTATAAAAGAGAGCAGCAGGCTCAGCCCTATAAAGGTTGCCACCAACCCGATGGCTGAAAGAATATAGTAATAGAATCGGCGCAGCCCGGCCCGCCTGGGCGCATCGGGCACCTCGGTCATCGAACGATTCAACCAATGCCCAAAGTAAGCCCAGACCCCTGCCAGCGGAATGCCCAGGGATAGCGGGGTGCTGATGGCGCCCATGAAAGCGGACAGTCCCATCTTTTCCCCTAAAACCAGGCGCAGAAGCACATTCACCACCACTCCGCCCGTGGAAAGGACTGTTATGACACCCGATAAGGCCAGAACATACAGCAGACCCAATCGCAGAAGCGATTCACGCTCGTGCGATTCCTTCAGGGCGTTTTGGGCTGTTTGCCAGGCGAAATAAAAGAGGGGCGTTCCCACCAGCAACAGGGACAGACCGTTGGTAAAGGACACCCGGGTCGACGGTCCAAACATTGTGCTGGCAGGCATGCTGAGTACAAAACGCAGCATTTGCTGTACACCCGCCACCAGCAAGACCAGTGCATATACCACCCAGATGGTGCGGTACAGGCGGCGCTGATTGCTGAGAGCCTCGCTGGAAGTCACTGTCTCCCAATCCTGGCGCAGGATGCGGATGAAATAAACCGCCACCAATCCGTTCATTAATATCGCCACCAGGTTATCCGTCCAGACTTGTCCCCGGCTGAACATGGTCAGGTTGTTCGACATCAGAAAAAGGCGTAGAACGATGTGATTTACCAGCCCCAGCAGGTTCTGTACGATCGGGATCAAGATTGCCAGAAGGGTGGCATACAGGAAGAAAGCCCGGACACCCGAGGCGTGTTCATCCATATCCTCGCGGGCATTGCGCTGGGCCACATTCCAGTGGATCCAGAAAACCGGCACGCCCACCAGGATGAGCGAGAGAGCCTGTGCCAGGCGGGCTGGCCCACCTCCGACCACGTCCGGTGTGATGGTGGAACGTACCAGCCCGATCAGACCCCACAGCACAACTTCCAGGCTGACCAGCGAGACAGCATAAAAATACAACCGGCGAACAGTACGCATAGCTCTACCTCCAGATCATAAACGCTGATTTGCCTAAGGAGTCTTGGTGGGATAGGGTGTGGGTGTGTACCAGTCCCAACCCCAGTATGGATTGGGCATGGATGTCAGCTTCCAGACCCCACCCTGTTTGACCAGGCTGGCATTTTGAGTGTCCGACCACGGACTGGAGAATGGATCGCTGGAGGAATACACAATGGTCACACCCACGATGGCCTCGCTGTCGCTCAGGCTGCTGGTAGTGCCGATCTGTATGGCTGCGTTGGAAGTATCCAATTGACGGTTCAGGTAAGCCATGCGGAAGTTGTCATAACTCGGTTTGGCATCCTTGTCTGCCAGGTAGGTGTAGGCGCGCTCAAAATCCATGTTCTGTACGGCAATGGCGTAGTTGCGCACCACACCGGCCGGGCTGTCTTCAGGACCATAAGTCTGGGTACCCTGGCGGATGAAGAACAACCCCAGGGCTACTGCCACCAGGATGACGATAAAGATCAAAATACCGATCAGAAAACGATCTTGTTTCATGGGTATACCTCCATATTTTGGACGATGATCTCAGTATAGCACAGGTGAATAACGGGAAATTAAGGTCAGGTTAGTGACAGAAATTAATGCACGCCGGGTCTTTTATAAATTGGTTGATGGTCAGGCATGGTTATCAGAAAAGGCTTGTCGCCTGAATAAAATGGTTTTTCTATCAATTAACACCCCCAAAATCTAATTTAGATGCGATTGCCTCGCTTAGTTCTTCCCCTGCCTGGCTTTTTGAGCCAGCTGCAGGATATCTTGCGCTGAGAGCAGTGTGCCTTCAGTGACCTCTCCCAGCATGCCAGCCAGCTCGAGAGTGCGGGCTTCTCCTTGCAGGTGGGTTACACGCGTAATAGTGCGCTCATTCTCGAGCAGTTTGTGTACCTGCCAGTGCTGGTCTCCAAAGGCCGCCAATTGCGGCAGATGGGTGATGACCAGTACCTGGTGTTGGCGTGCCAGTTGCCACAACTTTTCACCCACCACCGTGCCCACGCGCCCGCCAATGCCCTGGTCGATCTCGTCGAAGATCAGGGTGGGTACCTGGTCTGCGCTGGCCAGCACATTCTTTAAGGCCAGCATCAGGCGTGAGGTCTCACCCCCCGAGGCCACTTTGACCAGTGGTTTTAGACCCTCCCCCGGGTTGGGCGCCACCAGGAATTCAACCCGGTCCATGCCATTTGAGTCGAATGCCAGGCGCTGACCGTCTGGCATGGGCAGGCCGCCGTGCGGATCTGGCTGGGTCTGGAAATCGACCTTAAATTGGGCACTGGCCATGCGCAGGTCTTCCAATTCAGCTTCAATGCGTTTGCTCAAATCGGCAGCGGCTTGTTTACGCTGGTTGGATATTGCCACTGCCTGGCTGGCCAGTTCCTTGAGCAGCTCGCTTTCGGCTTCTTGCAGGCTGGCAATTCGTTCACTTGCGTGTGTGATGCCATCCAACTGGTGGCGGGCATCACTCGCAAAAGCCAGGGCAGCCTCGATGGAGCCGCCGAATTTGCGTTTAATGGCTTGGATCAGGTTAAGACGTTCCTCGGCGGCTTCCAACCGCTTGGGGTTGAATTCAATGCCTTCCAGGTAATCGCGCAGGCTGTGTGCCATATCCGCAAGGTTTTCTTCGAGTGCGGAAGCCTGGTCAGACAGGCCCGCCTGGCTGGAATCGATGCGGCTGAGGTTGGTTAGTGCCTGGGATACCTGCCCGAGCAGGTCTGTGGCAGCCGGGGTTTCGGGTGTACCTTCATCCAGGAAGGTCAGGGATTGTTGTGCCAGGGATGTCAGGCTTTCGGCATTGGCCAGCCGGTCCCGTTCATTACGCAGCTCATCTTCTTCGCCGGAGTGCAAGCGGGCTGCTTCGATTTCTTCAGCCTGGTAGGTTAGCATTTCGGTGCGCCTCTCGGCATCCTGCTGGGCTTCAAGCACTTCCTTTAACTCGCGCCGGATTGCCCCTATTTTTTGATGGTTGAGACGGTAGGCAGCCAGGGCGGATTCCAATTTTGCGAAGCGATCCAGCAACCCCAGGTGGGAGCGAATGTCCAGCAGTGACAGGTGCTCGGATTGCCCGTGGATATCCACCAGCAGGCCGCCCAGCTCGCGCAGCAGGGTCTGGTTGACAGTGCGCCCGTTGATGCGCGCCACGCTGCGGCCTTCTCGACGGACTTCCCGGCTGATGGTGACAAAATTTTCGTCATCCAGAAGTTCTTCACGCTTGAGCAGCTCGTGGACTGCCGGATGCTGGGAGCCCTCCAGCTTAAAGGTGGCTTCAACACGTGCCAGGTCTGCTTCCGCCCGAATGACGGTTGCGTCTGCCCGCCCGCCCAGCAACATTTCCACGGCGTCCATGATGATGGATTTGCCCGCACCGGTCTCACCCGTGAATATTAACAACCCGCTTTCGAAGGTCAAGTCAAGTTGGTCGATGATTGCAAAATTCAGGATGCGCAGTTCGTTTAGCATAAATTATTATTTATTTTTCAATAATTTGGGGGAAGGTTGAGGTGTGCCCCTACACCCTATTTTTTTGAATTGATACCCTTTATTTGAATAGTTGGATGCCTGAAAGACGGTAGTAAACCGCCGGAGCCACCAGGACGAGATAGATACCCTGGAAGAGAATGCCAAACAGGTTTAAGCTCAGAACATGGATCAGGACCATGGGCAGTGCGCCCAACACGACAGCAACGATGATGGTGATGAACAACGGCCGCGCCCGGTGCCGGCGGATGACCCGTCTCACGGTTTCAGCGATGATCGCACCCGCGGTGGGAGCACTGATCACCACCAGGAACCAGCCGATAAATCCGATGTTTCCCACCAGGGAGATGAGCAGGCTTCCAATAAGCGACAGCAATCCGGCCACAACAAAACCCAACAGGTAGTCGTACCACTCGGCGTTGTCAAATTTTTTCAACAGGCCGCGCACGCATTCCTTGCAGCGGTAGCCGGTGGGAGTCAATACGGCGCATTTGGGGCAGATGGGTTTTTCGCAGCGGTTGCAGCGCAGGGTGGTTTCAACGCCGGGGTGATTGGCGCAGGTCAGGACAGCAGGGGGTTGAGTCATCGAGGAAAGCCTATGCTTGAATTTTGGTTCATGCGAGCTGTCAGGTTGCGATAGAAATAATCCGGGTCACCAAAACGGACAAAATGGGCGCTGTAATCCCCCGCCCGGATCTTGACGATATCCTTTTGTTCCAGGCCAACCGGGGTTTGTCCGTCCACACTCAGGACAGTACCCGCATCGCTGTGGATCTGGATGCTGACTGTGCTGCCTTCCGAAAGTACCACGGCCCGGTCAACGGACAGGTGCGGGGCAATGGGCACGAGCAGAATGTTGCGCAGCTCGGGCGGTAAAATGGGTCCACCGGCTGCCAGGGCATAGGCAGTTGAACCGGTGGGCGTGGCGGCGATCAGACCGTCAGCCACATAGGTGGTCAACAGGCGCTCATCCACGCTGGCAGAGATATGCACCGGGCGGATGTAATGCCCGCGGCAAATAACGGCTTCATTCAGAGCGTGCCAGTTGCCCTGTGCATCTCCTGAACGCCAGTGCTCGGCGCGCAACATCATGCGCTTTTCGATCCAAAATTCACCTTCCAGCAAAAGGGAAAAATAATCCTGCCAATCGTTGCGTCCCACCTGGAAGAGGAAACCCAGCCTGCCCAGGTTGACGCCCAGGATGGGCACTCCCCAGGGTGCACACAGGTGGGCTGCCCGCAGCATGGTGCCATCTCCACCCACAGCCACCAGCATGTCAAACTCGCCATTGCGCACCCGCAAACGCAAGTCCGCATCATCCAGCAGACCACACCGGGTGGTCAGGCCGCGTGTTTTCAATAAAGCTTCAAAGGATTCGGCTTCCTTGATCGCTTCCGGCATTTTAGGGTGGACGGCAACGACGATCCGCTTCGGAATGGTGAGTTTATCTGTCATGCCTGTTTATTATACCGTAGGAGTGGAAAACCCAAATCATTATTAGCGTGCCAGGGATTTTTTATAATTTTCTATTGTCATCGCGAGATCCGGAAGCTCTTCTCCGGCTCGTGGCGATCTTTTATTTTACATTCGTCCCGCCGAATCACCGCAACACCTGATCACAAGTATTCCGAAAACCACACTTAAGGCAGCGCTGTGCTTCGCTGTGCGAGCGTGGCACCTCCCGGCGCTTTCCGGAATGCTGCATCTCGGTCAGCAAGTCCAGCAGGGCAGATTCGAGTTCCTGGGTGTAATCCACGGCAAAATCACGACCGGAGTAATGGATGATGCCGTACGGAGGTCGCTGACCATAGCTGCGCTCGACCAGCAGGCAGTAGGCTGCCAGTTGAAATATGTGTGAATCGTAGGGAGCTTCGGGCGGCCGGCCGGATTTTACCTCAACCGGGATGATCTTGCCCTCCTGCTCCACCAGGTAATCTGGTTTGCCGGTCAACCCCAGGTCGGGGTCATACAGCGGTTTCTCCAGTTTTCCCCAGCCGCGTGTGTCGGTATAGATGATGCGGCCGCCTGGCAGCCCGGCAGACTTGCGCTGCTTGGCAGACTTCCAGAAAAGCAGCAGGGCGATCAGCAGGAGAAACAGGGCAAGGTATTGCATGTTTGCTTGTTCCCCTTCTTATATGATCCGTGCGGTACAGTATGAAACCAGCAGCAGCGACACCAGCAGGAGCAGCAGCGCCAGGGCGCGCATCAACGCGGCTGCCAGTACCTGGCGTCCGTTCTGCTGGTGTAATTTGGTGCCGGCGGTCAATTCCGCCTGGTTGGAGGACTCGATCCCCTGTCGCTGGTACCACCAGGCACGGGCGCAATATAGATAGGAGCCAATTTCGGAAGCGCGTATGGGTGCCATGCTGACTTCATTTTAACACGGACACACCCGGTTTACTGTATAATAAAAATTAATAATTTGTCATTGCGAAGGAGCGAAGCGACTGAAGCAATCCCCCCACTTTTTTAACTAAGATACTATTTCATTCCAGGCAGCAAAATTATCCATATTGAGAATTGCTGCTGTATAATTCCACCCATGACAGACTACAACTTCACTCACCCCGTCGAGGTTCGCTATGGCGACCTGGACCCGCAGGGTCATCTCAACAATGCCAAATACCTGACTTACTTTGAACAGGCGCGTATTTTTTATTTTGAAAAACTCGGATTATTTACCCGGGATATGTCCTTCCTGGATATCGGCGTGATCCTGGCGGATGTGCACCTGACTTTCAAGGCGCCGGTGCTGTTCGGCATGGAAATAGAGGTGGGCGTGCGCACCACCCGGCTGGGTAACAAGTCCTTCACCGTCGAACAGGCGGTCATCGACAACGCCACCGGTAAATTGATGTGCACTGGCGAACTGGTGCTGGTGACCTATGACTACCACACCGGGCAGACCATCCCCATCCCGTCAGAGTGGCGGGAGAAGACAAGTGTTTTTGAAGCCCTGCTGAATGGAGAAAATTAGATCATGCCAACTCTACCCCCCATCAATACCCCCCACCTGCTCGAGTTCCTGGGCGGGTTGCTCAACACCCCCAGCCCCACCGGCTTCACCGACCAGGCCATTGCCTTTTGCGAAGAAGCCTTTAAAGCCTTCCCGGAGCTCAAGCTAAGCCGCACGCGCAAAGGCGCCCTGCTGGTTTTCTGGCCTGGCGAGAAGCATGACGCTGCACGCGCCCTGACCGCCCATGTGGATACACTTGGCGCTATGGTCAAGGAGATCAAGTCCAATGGCCGCCTGCAGTTGACCAAGATCGGCAGCTTTGCCTGGAATACGGTCGAAGGCGAGGGCTGTACAGTCTTCACCCGCCGCGGCGGCAAAATCCGTGGCTCCTTCCTGTTAAATAAGGCCTCCACGCATGTCTATGGCACCGAGGTGACCAAGGAAGAGCGCATCGATGAAAACATGGAAGTCCGCCTGGATGCCCGCACCCGCTCTTCCGGTGAAACCCAGGATCTGGGCATTGAGATCGGTGATTTCGTGGCTTTTGACCCGCGCCTGGAGATCCGTGAAGGCTTCGTGCGCTCGCGCCACCTGGATGATAAGGCCTGTGTGGCCACCATCCTGGCCGCGGTCAAGGCCATCAGTCAGGCCGGGTTAAAGCCCAAACAGGATACCTGCCTGTTGATCAGCAACTACGAGGAAGTCGGTCATGGCGCCGCGGCTGGTCTCCCGCAAGAATTGCATGAACTGCTGGCAGTGGATATGGCTGCTGTCGGTGACGGGCAAAATTCCAGTGAATATTTTGCCTCGCTGTGTGTCAAGGATAGCGGCGGACCTTATCACCACGCTCTCTCCAACCGCCTGCGTGACCTGGCTGATACACATAAGATCCCCTACATGGTGGATATCTATCCCTATTATGGTTCGGATGGCGAGGCCTACTGGCGGGCCGGTGGGGATGTGGCTGTGGCGTTGATCGGCCCGGGTGTGGATGCCTCGCATAACTACGAGCGCACTCACACCGAAGCGCTGGTTGCCACAACCCAATGGCTGCTGGCCTACCTGCTGGAAGATTGACTTTCTTTGCCAAAGGAGATGCCATGTTATTGGATGCTGCCCTGCCCTTGACCGGACTGTCCGGTGTAGCCAAGATAGCCGAAGCTGCCGAACAAATGGGTTTCGCAGCACTGTGGACTAGTGAAACCCAGCATGACCCCTTCCTGCCCTGTACCCTCATCGCCGAACACACCCAAAAACTGCATTTTGGCACGGCCATTGCGGTCTCGTTTGCGCGCAACCCTGCCAACCTGGCTTACATTGCCTGGGACCTCGCTTCCCAATCGGATGGGCGCTTCATGCTCGGCCTCGGCACCCAGGTGAGGGCGCACATCGAACGGCGCTTTGGCATGCCCTGGCCGGAATCGGTGGTGGGCAAGCTGCGCGAGCAGGTCGATGCGGTGCGCGCCTTCTGGAATTGCTGGCAAAAAAATAAAAAGCTGGATTTCCGCGGCGAATACTACAAACTGACCCTGATGTCACCCTTCTTCAACCCGGGTCCCAACGATCATCCGGATATCCCCATCTACATCGCCGGGGTCAACCGCGGCCTGGCGCGCCTGGCGGGGGAGACCTGCCAGGGCTTTCATGCCCATCCCTTCAACAGCCCGCGCTACCTGGCGGAGGTCATCCTGCCGGCCATCGAGCAGGGTGCCGCCAAAGCCGGGCGCAGCCGCGCTGACATAAAAAACTCGGTCACGGCCTTTGTCGCCACCACCCCCGAAGAAGAGACCTTTGCACGCGCCCAGATCTCCTTCTATGCCTCCACGCCATCCTACAAGCCGGTCATGGCCCTGCATGGCTGGGGTGAGGTGGCAGAACAGCTCTCAGCGCTGGCCTCCAAATCCCAGTGGGGCGAGATGTTCGGCCTGATCACAGACGAGATGCTGCACACCTTCTGCCTGGTCACCGACCAGGCCAGCCTGCCTGCCGAATTGCAGAAACGCTATGCCGGCCTGGCGGATCGCCTGTCCCTCTACATCCCCTTCGTGCCCGCTGAACGCGATGACTTCTGGAAAGAAATGACCGGGGCTTTCTCCTCTGCCAAGAAGATCTAATTTATACTTGGTGAAAGAAATGCCAACGCAAAGACGCCAGGACGCAAAGAAAAAACGTTTATGCCTTTGCATTATTCATAATAGAGGTAGCCATGAATGAAAATGAGGTGAGTAAAATTATCATTGATGCTGCTATTGAAGCTCACCGTAATTTGGGTGGTCCGGGGCTGTTGGAATCCATATATGAAGAACCCTTGCTTGGGAAATTATCCAAAAAAGACTGACCGTTGAGCGTCAAAAAGAAATTCCCATAAAATACAAGGGACATCAATTGGGGTTGCCTTTGCGGCTCGATATGCTTGTGGATAATTTGGTTATTGTCGAATGCAAGGCAACATCTGAATACAATACGATTTTTGAATCGCAGTTGTTAACTTATTTACGGCTTTCAGGAGTGAAATTGGGACTTGTGATTAATTTTGGCGAGAAGCTTGTCAAATATGGAATTCATCGTGTTGTAAATGGCTTGTTGGAATAATTAACCAACCAAACAGCAAATACTTTTAATCCGTTGCGCCCTAGCGTTAGATTTTTTTCCACAAGGGAGCAGAATCACAGGTAAAAACACGAATTATTAATCAAAATCACAATCATTGATTTGGTGAGTATCCGTAAAATTTTTGTTTACAAATTCGTAACCGTCATATAAATATTAGTATCTACTCACCATATCAGATTTTGTCACTACGAGCGCAGCGTGGCAGTCTCCTCTCCGGCAAGGGGATTGCCACCCCAAAAAGCATCGGGGTCTTCGGCGTCGCTGGGAGGACACGATAAGCCAGTGCGTATGTGCTCCTCGCAAAGACAGAAGATAGAGCTTTTTTGCATTGAACAGCAGCGCTCTGCCACTGTGGAATTAATCGCAATTATGGACGTGAGTAGATACAAATATTTAAACCTTTGCGCCTTTGCGTTAAATCTTTTATTTTGAGGTGAACATGAATTTCGACGAATACCAGCAAAAATCCCGCAAGACTGCCTTGTACCCGGCCATTGGTCACCCCGTCATCTACCCCACCCTGGGTCTCGTTAACGAAGCCGGGGAAGTGGCTGGCAAGATCAAGAAGGTCTTTCGCGATAAAGATGGCCAGATCTCGGAAGAAACCCGCCAGGCGCTTAAAGCCGAGCTGGGTGATGTGCTCTGGTACCTGGCACAGGTCTCCACCGAGCTGGGTCTCACGCTGGATGAAGTGGCTGAATCCAATATTGCCAAGCTGTATGACCGCCTGGAGCGCGGCAAGATTGGCGGGGATGGGGATGCCAGGTAAATGGCGTATAATCAGATAGGCGGAATAACTCTATTTTATTATTTCCTCCCGCCTTCCAGGAGAATGCAATGACAGATCGCAAAAAAGTTACCCTGCCCACCCTCTTTAAAAAGGTAGCCGATGGTGTCCCGATCACCTGGCTGACCTGTTATGACTATCCGACCGCCTACCTGCAGGAACAGGCCGGGATCGACATGATCCTGGTGGGTGACAGTCTGGGTATGACCATGCTGGGATACGACTCGACCCTGCCGGTCACGATGGCTGACATGATCCGCCACACGCAGGCCGTGCGCCGCGGCGCCCCGACTGCTTTCCTGGTGGGCGATATGCCCTACATGACCTACCAGTCTTCGGTTGAGACTGCCATCCTGAATGCCGGGCGCTTTATGGCCGAAGCCAGTTGCGACGCCATCAAACTCGAAGGAGGCGCAGCCATGGCCAACCGCATCCGCGGCATTGTCGAGGCTGGCATTCCTGCCATTGGTCACCTGGGGCTGACTCCGCAGTCAGTTGCCGCTTTGGGTGGTTTCCGCGTGCAGGGCAAATCTGCCGAGTTGGCCAAGAAGATCGTGGAGGATGCCAAAGCGCTCGAGAAAGCCGGGGCATTTGCCATCCTGCTCGAGATGGTCCCCGACCGGTTGTGCAAGCTTATCACTGCACGCGCCGAAAACTGCATCATCATGAGCCTGGGCTCCGGTCCGGATGCACATGGGCAGTTGCTCATCTATCATGATATGTTTGGCCTGTATCCCAAGTTCAAACCGAAAATGGCCAAGGTCTTCGGCAATGCCGGTGAGGTCATCCTGAACGGTCTCAAGGGTTATGCTGCCGAAGTGACCGGTAAAACCTTCCCGCAGCCGGAGAACTGGTTTGGCATGCCGGACGAAGAATACAACGACCTCTTAAGGTTACTCTAAATGGCGAGTGCGGAATTTTCAGAGCGCACCTCCCGCCTGAAGCCCGAAGGCGCCTACCAGGTATTGGCTCGTGCCGGGCAGATGGAAGCCGGGGGTCGTCACATCATCCATTTTGAGATCGGCCAGCCGGATTTTGATACACCCGAAAACATCCAGCTGGCAGGGGTGCAAGCCATTGAATCCGGGCGGACGCGTTACACGCCTCCGGCCGGAATGCCATCCCTGCAGACTGCCATCGCGGCAGAAACCAGCCGCAGGTACAATCTGGATGTTCTGCCGGAGGAAGTGGTGGTCGGGCCGGGAGCCAAGCCGGCTCTCTTTTTCCCGACTCTGGCGCTTGTTCAACCCGGGGACGAGGTCATCTATCCCGACCCGGGCTTCCCCACCTACGAAGCCATGATCCGGGTGGCAGGCGGGCAGCCGGTGGCTGTGCCCCTGCGCGAGGAAAATGATTTTTCATTTGACCTGCAGGTTTTCGATCAGAAGATCAATCCACGCACCCGCCTGATCATCCTCAATTCGCCCGGCAATCCCACCGGGGGGGTCATACCCCTGGCCGACCTGCAGCACATCGCGGCCCGGGCGCAATCCAATGATAGTTGGGTCATGTCTGATGAGATCTATGCCCGCATTGCCTTTGATGGGTTGCGGGTACCCTCCATCTTTGCGCTGCCCGGTATGAAAGAGCGCACCATCCTGGTGGACGGTTTCTCCAAGACCTATGCCATGACCGGTTGGCGGCTGGGATACGGGGTCATGCCAGCCGCCCTGGCGCGGCGGGTGGAACTCCTGTTGACCCACTCGGTTGGCTCAACCGCGCATTTCACACAATATGCGGGTTTGGAAGCCTTGCACGGCCCGCAGCACGCGGTGGACGCCATGCTGGCCGAGTACCAGCACCGCCGGGATGTCATTGTGGCTGGGCTCAACAACATACCTGGAGTGAGCTGTCGCAAACCCCAGGGTGCCTTCTACGTCTTCCCCAACATCAGGGGCACCGGGCTGAGTTCCAGTCAGGCTGCCGACCTGATCCTTGAAAAAGCCGGGGTGGCGCTGCTGCCCGGCTCCGCTTTCGGGGAATATGGCGAGGGCTACTTGCGCCTCTCGTATGCCACCTCCATCGATAATATCGAGTGCGGCCTGGAAGCCATCCGCCGGGTGCTGGAAAAAGCGTAGATAAGTCATCCCAAATTCCCCCGCCTCTATCAGGTACGGCTGCGGTAAGGGTGATTATGGAAAATCCTGGCGACAGGATTCCATAAAGGCATCCAGGTCACGATTCTTGAGGATGGCGCTGAATTTCCAGGCTTTCGCCTGTGGGCAAAAATCATCGAGGCTGATTTTCATATCCGTGTATTCAGCTGCGAAAACCGGCTTGCCAGCTTCTATAAAGGGAAACATTAGCTCGCACCAACCTTCGGCAAAACAGTCTTCCGTCAATGCCCAGTCAAAATGGGGGAGCAGATCGGCAGCCTGGTCGGGATCATTCTTTAATCCTATCGACAGGCCCCGGCTGTGGGCTTCTTTCGCCAGCCAAATATTGTAAGCCAACTGGTCTGCATAGGTGAGCGGAAAACCTGTGTCATTGTTGTAGGCATCCATATTATCCGGCTCAATACCATCGAAACCTTTGGCTTTGCACTCGTCAAAACGGGCGCGCATAATGGGGGCCAACGAGTCGATTTGACGGATGTCCAGCCACTTCTCACCAGGCCATCCATCGTAATTTTTCCCGACTACTGACTCTGGAAACTGACCGGCATCTGGCCGCCAATCCTCCCAACTCCCCACACTGATATAACAGATGACCATGCGACTCTGGGAATGCAAGGCACCCACCGTGCCGGGATCGCTGTCAAAAAGATCAATATCGTACATATCTACATCAAAAGACGGGTCAATGGGCTGATCCAATTGCCACTGCCAGGTCATGCCTGCCCAGCCGTCCATTACACTGGCAGACCCTGGTTCATAAGCATCTATTGCGGCCTCTGTTGCCGGTGATGCTTCAGAAATTTGCACATCTCCAACTGCCTCTTCATCGCTGGAGCCAGGGAACTGGCTGCAAGCGGAGGCAAGCAAGATTATGACTGCACCAAGTAACATTCTGGTTCGATGCATGGAGATCCTTTAATGTCGTCCGGTCACCTGTTTCCTGGCGTTCATTGTCAAGGGTAATCGCCTGTTACTGATCGTCCATCGTCCATTTCTCACCCCCATACCCCCGCCGCCTGCATCCCACACTGCGGACAAGTCTCCGGCAGCGTGATGCGGTTCTCCCCCGCCGTGCTGGGGTCTCCCCGCGGCAGGCACTGCCTTATCGTGCCAGGGAACACCCGTTTGACCGAAGGTCTCAATCCTCTTGAAGTACTGTTTCTAAAACTTCAGTAACCCAGCCATTCAGGCTCTTGTCTGCCAGTTTTGCTTGGATATAGGCTTTTCGATGCAATTCAGCCGGCAAGCGAACCACGAACTTACCAGAAAAAGGTTTTTCAGGGCTTTCACCTCGTTTAGCACAGAACTCTAAATAATCATCCACTGATTCGTGAAATGCCTTTTGTATTTCATCAACACTTTTGCCTTCAAACGTAATGACGTCGCGGATATTGATCACTTCCCCGTACAAAAAACCCGCTTCCTCGTCCAGTTCAACTTTGCCGATATAACCTTTATATTCGATCATGGCTTTACTCCTGCCGCTTCGAGAAACTTTCGAACGGATTTAACTGCACCTTTGTTTGTTTCTTTATGTGGATGTGGGCGATGAAACACGGCCCGGACACCTTTCAACGCAACCCGTACCCTGGAACCATTGCCTTCGGAGATTTCTGCACCTAAAGCGATAAATAAGGCTTCTATGTCTTTCCAAGGGATATTGGCTCGCTCTGGTTTCTCATAAACGGCTTCCAATGCTTTTCGGTGTTTGCTGTCCACAATAATATGATATCATATAGTGATATCATATTCAAGAGGCAAATTTCCCGACTTTTTCTGCTGTGCTGTGTCGGGGGGTCTTCGCGAAACATCCCCGAGGGGGGCTTGACCCTGACACTCGCTCGACCGCAGGTCTCCAACTCCCCCGCTGTATCGGTGTCACCCCCACACCCCCGCCGCCTGCATCCCACACTGCGGACATGCCCCCTCGGGTGTGATGCGGTTCTCCATAACATAAAATCCCCGCCGCTTGATGAGCGCCGCCTGGCAGTGGTGGCAGAAGGTGGTCTCATACTCATCCACCCGCCCTGGTAAATTGCCGGCGTACACATAATACAGCCCCGCCTCGCTGCCGATCTCAGCCGCCCGCAGCAGGCTGGCTGCCGGGGTGTTATCCGCCTCCAGCATGTGATAGTCCTGGTGAAAGGCGGTGATATGCCAGGGGATTTTTTGGGAAACCCCTCTCAAAAAACTGGCCATCTCCCATAGTTCTGCATTGCTGTCGTTGAAGCCCGGCACCAGCAGGGTGACCACCTCCACCCATAACCCCAGCTTATGCGCCTGTTGGATGGTATCCAGCACATTCTTCAGCACACCCCCCAGGCGGCGGTAATTCTGGTCCTGCATGGATTTCAGGTCGATCTTGTAGCCCGCCAGCCAGGGGCGCAGGTATTTCAGGACTTCGGGGGTGGCGTACCCGTTCGAGACCATCACACACTTCATCCCGGCCGCCACCGCCTGCTTGAAGATCTCCACGGCCCACTCGCTGGTGATAAGCGGTTCGTTGTACGACGAAGCCAGCACCCGGGCTCCCATGCGCCTGCCGTAATCCACGATCTGCGCGGGCGAGATCTTGCGGATCTGGTACACGGCCTCATCACAAGCCGGGTCCCGCGCCGCCTGCGAGGTCAGCCAGTTCTGGCAATAGCCGCAGTGGAAGTTGCAGCCCAGCATCCCAAAGGTCATCGCAATGGACCCCGGCAGAAAGTGGTAGAAAGGCTTCTTCTCCACCGGGTCAGCCTGCAGCCCGGCTACATACCCCCAGGGGGCATACAGTTTACCGTCCCGGTTAAAGCGCACCTGGCAGATGCCGCGGCGTCCCGGGCGCACCAGGCAGCGTTGGGCACACGCCAGGCAGCGCACCTCACCTGAGTCCATCTGTTGGACAAGTTCGGCTTCCTGTGTCAGTGCATCCAGTACCCGGGCGATCTCGGTCACGCTTTTTTCTCCTTGCATACTACCTTCTACTATATAATACACCCATGCTAACACTGGTTGTACAGGCTGGCGGGGAATCTCGCCGCATGGGTTCGGACAAGGGGCTGCTGCCATTCCTGGGTCAGACTCTCATCCAGCGCGTGATCGAGCGCCTGGCTCCCCTGGCGGATGAAGTGCTGGTCACCACCAACCACCCGCAGAATTATCGCTTTCTTAATGTGCCGCTCTTCCCGGACCTGGAACCCGGGCGCGGCGCCCTGGGAGGCTTATACACCGCCCTGCAGTCTGCCTCGCACCCGCTGGTGGCGGTCGTGGCCTGTGACATGCCCTTTGCCAGCCGGGAATTGTTTACATACCAGTGCGATGTGCTGGTTGAACAGGCTTTGGATGTGGTCATTCCATCCAGCCTGGAGGGACTTGAACCCCTTCACGCTGTGTACCGCCGGGAAACCTGCCTGCCAGCTGTGAGGGCTGCCCTGCAGCAAGAAGAATGGAAACTGATCTCCTGGTTTCCCAATGTTAAAGTACATGCCGTGCCACTCGAAGAGGTGACTCGATTTGACCTGCACGGGCATGTGTTTATGAATGTGAATACCCCCGCCGACCTTCAGCAGGCCGAAGCCGTCGCCCGCCGTTCCGCGTAGCATCCCCACTTCAGGTCTCCGAAGGAGGCAAGGGGAAGGTTTCCCGCAGAGGAGGTGCGCAAGTCGCCTCATCTCTTTAGGTGGTAAGGCACATCAATGATGATGCGCTGCAGACCGCTCTGGCGGCGTTGGAACAGCAAGGCTTTCTTGATCTCCTCTGCCGACTGGTTGTGCAGGATCTCGTGCCAGCTCGAGGCGGGGATCAGTTCCGGAAGGATCAGGACGGCTTGCTGCCCGTCGTTATGCTCATCATCGGTCTGCTCCAGGAAGGAAAGCAGGGGTTCCACCAGAGAGCGGTAAGGGGATTCCACCACCACGAATTCAACATCCGGAAACCATTTATCCCATTGCCTGCGAATGCCGACTTCATCCGGGCCGGGATCGACGTCGATGAAAACCGCGGTGACCCGGTCCGAGATGGAGCGGGCAAAGTTGACAGCGTCCACCATGCCGCGGTGAATGCTCGAGACGGGGATGACTACGCGTGGCCTGGGAAAATGACGCAGCGAGGGTGGCAGCCCGTGCATGGAGAGCTGCACGGAAACGCCTTGATAATGCTTGCGGATGGTGAGAAATAATATCACCAGCGCGGGGATGACCAGCACCGAGATCCAGGCGCCTTCCAGGAATTTGCTGATTCCGATCACGAACAAGGTAACCCCGGTGACCAGCGCCCCGAGCCCATTGATGAAAGCTTTGACCAGCCAGCCCGGCTCTTTTAATCGCACCCAATGCAGCACCATGCCAGCCTGGGACAGCGTGAAGGCCGTGAACGCGCCCACTGCAAACAAGGGCACCAGGGCGTGGGAGTTGCCGTTGAAGGCGATGATCAACACGGCCGTCAGGGCAGACAGCAACAGGATGCCGTTATGAAACACCAGCCGGTCGCCGACGTTAAAGAGCTGGCGGGGCATGAATTTATCTTCAGCCAGGATGGCGGTTACGCGCGGAAAGCCGGCAAAACTGGTGTTGGCCGCCACTGCCAGCACGGCCAGGGTGGAGAACTGCACCAGGTAATAGAGCGGGCCGCCGCCCACCAAGCGCCGGGCGAGCGCAGACAGGATGGTCTCATCCGGTCCGGCCACCACCCCAAAGAATTGCGTCAACCCCATGCTGCCCAGGAAGAGAAACCCCATCAGGACTGCCATAATGATCAATGTCTTGCGGGCATTGACCCAGGCCGGGGATCGAAAGGCTGTCACGCCATTACTGATGGCTTCGACCCCGGTCAGTGCCGTGCACCCAGCCGAAAAGGCATGCATAACCAGGAACAGCCCAAGTGCCGTTGATGCAGGAGGAGCCACGGCAGCCAGAGGTGTGGGAGTTCCCTGTATGGCAGCCTTGATCAGACCATACAGCAGCATGCCGATGAATGAAATCAGGAAAAGGTAGACCGGGACAGCCATGCTGGTGCCCGACTCACGCAGCCCGCGCAAATTGATGACGGTGATCACCACCAGCAGCCCAAGCGCGATCCAGATCCGGTAGGGCCACAGTTCCGGGAAGGCCGAAGCGATGGCTGCCACACCGGCCGTCAGGCTGACGGCAGCCGTCAGGATGTAATCCAGCAGCAGGGCGCCTCCTGCTGTCAAGCCGGGCAGCATGCCCAGGTTCTCGCGTGCCACCGTGTAGGAACCGCCGCCCATTGGATAGCCGCGGATGGTCTGGGCATAGGACAGGGCCACAACGCCCAAAAGCAGGGTGATGGCCAGCGCAATCGGAAACTGCAGCGACAGCCCGGCCGACCCGGCGATGACCAGCCCCAGGAAGATCTCCTGGTTGGCATAAGCCAGCGAGGAAAGCGCATCCGGCGAAAAAGCCGCCAGGGCGCGGATCTTGTTGAGCTGCTTTTCCGCCATCATCTGGCTGGGCAGGGGCGAACCGGTGAGCAGGTACTTGAGTTTATTTTGCATAAATTCCTGGTGGGTTGTTTATGAAAATTTGTAAGTGTCCATTGCAAAAAGCCACTTTCACACGATTAAACAGTGTCTATACACGATATAACAGTGTCTATACCACCAAGCTACCAAGATTCTTTAATATTGAATCTTCGTGACTTCGTGCCCCCCATGTTCAAGGGGGGTGTGACTCGTGTCCCCGCTTTTGGGGGATTGTGGTAAAGTCTTTTTGCAGTAAAGTCATATAAACCTTCGAATATATACTCCAACCAATATACAAGGTGAGTGTAGCATAAAAGAAGAGTTCACATCAAGCTATTTTCACATTCCTCCCGCCACCCCCAGCAACGCACCCGCTGCCAGGGTGTTGTAGGATGATATGACACTGACTCTGACTGAAAAAGATCGATCCATGTTAAAGGGCGACTTTGGTCCCGCGGCCCGCATGGCGCTCTCTATTGTCGTGCGCATGGCCGGGGTGGTCGGAGCCGATGCGCTGCTCGACATCACTGCCGCCCACATCGACAGCACCGTCTACATCGGCGCGGCCGGACTCGAATTTGCTGAGCGGCTGGCCAGGCTGGGCGCCAAAGTCTGTGTGCCCACCACCCTCAACGTCAGCGGACTGGATGAGTTTCATTGGCAGGAGTGGGCCGTACCTGCTGAGTGGGCCAGGCAGGCGCACCGCCAGATGCTGGCCTATCAGGGCATGGGCACCACCCCCACCTGGACCTGCGCCCCCTACCAGTTGGAGTTGCGCCCGGCCTTCGGGCAGCAGATCGCCTGGGGGGAATCCAACGCCATCGCCTTTGCCAATTCCGTGCTGGGAGCGCGCACCGAACGCTACCCCGACCTGTTCGACATCTGCTGCGCCATCAGCGGACGGGCTCCCGCCACAGGTCTGCACCTGGCTGAGAACCGGGGCGGGCAGCTCCTATTCCGCCTGTCCGCAGACGTCTCCGAAAAGTTGCAGTACAGTGATGACTTCTACACTGTGCTGGGCAACCTGGTCGGCAAGCAAACCCTTGACAAGATCCCGGTCATCGACGGGCTGACCGGCCGGCCGGACGAAGATCAGCTCAAGGCTTTCTGCGCCGCGGCCGCATCCTCGGGCGGAGTGGCCCTGTTCCACATGGTCGGGATCACACCCGAAGCCCCCAGTCTGGAACATGCCTTCCAGGGGACTCCCCCCGTGCAGGCCATTGAGATCGGCATGCAAGCCCTGCGCCTCTCCCGCCAACAACTCACACACGGTCTGGACGATCAACTCGACCTGGTGGTGCTGGGTTGTCCGCACTTCTCGCTGGCGGAGTTCAAACGTCTGGCGCCCCTGCTGGAGGGCCGGCACACGCACCCGGGTGTCAAGTTCCTGGTCACCTCCAGCCGCTTCATGACCGGGCTGGCGCGCCAGACCGGATTATTGCAAGCGCTCGAGGCTTTCGGCGGGCAGCTCACCGTGGATACCTGTACCCTCGCTTCGCCCATGCTGCCGGCCGAAATAAAGTGCCTGATGACCAACTCAGCCAAGTTCGCCTATTATGCGCCGGGCATGCTGGAAAAAAATATCACCTTCGGCAGCCTGCAGGATTGCGTGGATTCGGCTTGCGCCGGCCGGGTCATTCGGGATGGGTCGCTATGGGACGAATAATACTGCCCGGCAGGTTCATCATATACGGTCTGGCGCACGCCACCGCCCTGGTCAGCCGGGAACCGCTCTCCTTCTGGGGTGGATACGACTGGCAGACCGGCGAGATTATCGACCGGCGGCACACCCTCTCGGGCCAGGTGGCCAGCGGCAAGATCCTGGCGCTGCCCTTCACGCGCGGCTCCTCCACCACCACAGCCGTGCTGCTTGAAGCCATTCGGAACGATACCGCCCCGGCCGCCATCCTGACCACCGCCACGGACTTCTTCTTTGCGCTGGCCTCAGTGGTGGCAGATGAGCTGTATGCCACAACCCTGCCATTGATCGCCCTCTCCGAAGCAGATTTTGGGCTTTTACGCAGCGGGGACGATGTGGAGATCACACCACAGGGCGAGGTGGTGGTGCAAAGGCCTTAAACGTAGGGGGCTTTTTATTAGCAGAAGCCTGAGGACTAACCAGACAGGTTGTTCGGTTGTAATTTATACCCCCAGCATCTCCCCCGGGATCTGCCTCTCTACTATTAGGCTTTCAACACACGCAGGGATTTTTTAGATTTCCAACAGTTTATGAATAGTTGATTATGTATTTAGGCATGCCATGCGTAATCGCTTGACAAGGAGATTACGCAACCTTTTTTCTGTAAATTGAGTCGCGAATATCCATCGTTCTTTAATAAATTAATGACTTGCCAGCACAATAATGTTTTCCGATCTGCCACTCCTCACTGATCTCCATCAGGATCGCGGAGATCAAGATTGCGGAAGGTTGACCCCCACCCCAGCCCTCCCCCAAATCTCGATTTGGGGGAGGTTGGGTAGGGGTAATGGATGCATGTCAATTTCAGGATGGAGTAGAATCATTGCATGCCCCCAAGAAGAACCACACCCAAAAGTTACGATTTTGCCAGGAAACTACGCAAAGAACCGACATCTGCCGAAAGAAAACTCTGGGCATATTTACGCAGGGATCAATTGGATGGGTTGAATTTTAGAAGACAACATGCCATTGGAAACTATATTGTTGATTTTTGCTCGCCGAAACATAAACTGATCATTGAGCTTGATGGAAGTCAACATCTGGAACAGGAAGAATACGACTTAGAGAGAACCAAATATTTGAAAGAGCAAGGGTATCAAGTGATCCGTTTTTGGAATCACCAGGTGTTGAATGATATGGATGGTGTGATACAGGCAATTACTTTTTCGCTGGGTGAAAAATAATTCCTGGTGATCTAAACTGCAGATCGTTGTGCATTACTCTTCTTCGAGTATTTGTATGCTTCACCCCCACCCCTGGGGGTGTACTTTTAATTAACCACCACATCTGGCACGCCCGCGCGGGGGGGTCTATATTGCTCCCGTAAAAACCCAGATTGGGTCTTGTAATTTAGAACAATTGTTCTATTATATTCCTGGCAAGAGTCGTCCCCGGAATGCGACTCTTGCCGGTTGTTTTAAGGGGGCGGCTCATGCCTGGACGAAGCGCCTAAAGCCGCCAGCGACTGTGCCGACGATCACCCTGACGGGTACTAGGCCATATCGTCGGCACAAAACCTACTCACCATTCAAAGGAGCAGCCACCCCCATGCCCACACTCAAAGCCAGCAAAAACGAATGCAAGCAAGGTATTGGTTTTCGAAAGTCCCGGCCTCTTTTTCCGGGAAAGTCCCGCATGTTTTTGGCGGGGCACGCCTGCCAGATGGAGAAGATGACCCCCTCCGCCTTCGCCACCTTCGCGAAGCATACCCGAGGGGTGCCCCCAAATCTCGATTTGGGGGAGGGCTGGGGGAGGGGTCTATGAAACGCTACTGGATCAAACTTTACCTGGAAATAATGGATGACCACAAGATGGAGCAGATGCCGGATAAGCTGTGGCGCCGCGCCGTGGTGCTGTTCCTGCTGGCGGGTGAGTACGGCAACGATGGTCTGCTGCGATCCGAGGCAGAGGTGGCCTGGCGTCTGCGCATTACTGAAGCCAATCTGTCCAGGTCGCTGCAGACCTTAGCCGCGTTCGGGATCGTGCATGAGACCCCGGCTGGCTGGGTGGTCACCCACTTCCAGGCCAGGCAGGCGCCCTCCACCAGCACCGAACGCGGTCGGGATTTTAGAAAAAGAAACGCTCTTGAAACGAAACGTTTCAAAGAATGTAACGAAAATGAAACAGAAAACCAAACGGAAAACCAAACAGAAGTAGAACATTCTCCTTCTGCTTCTGCATCTGCTTCTGTATCTGATTCTGTATCTGATTCTGATTCTTTGGGGGATGAGGTCCAGGAGAAGGGGGGAGTTGCCAGTAATGCGGCTCCACCCGGCAAGCCTTTTCCCGGCGCCTATGACCTGTACGAGGCCAATATCGGGGTGCTGACGCCCATGCTTGCCGACGCCCTGGCAGCTGACGTGGCGGATTACAGCGACGAATGGGTGTGTGACGCCATCCGGGAGGCGGTCAAGTCGAACGCGCGCAACCTGAAGTACGTCGAGGCCATTCTAAAACGCTGGAAGCAGGACGGGCGCGGCATGTCAAAAAGGAAAAAACCCGGGACCGACCCACAGGATTATGTCGGAGGCAAATATGCCGAGTTTATTGTCACTTGAATTTACTTGGAGGTGAAAATGGATAACGAAATGCTTTTTCAAGCTATTCTGATGGCTCTTTCCTGCCATCGCGGCCGCTACAACCGGGCTGAGAAGTGGAGGCTGGTTGAGACTGTCTTTGCGGTGCAGATCCCGCAGGCGCAGCGCAACCCGAACAACCCGTACGACCGGCAGTTCCGCGAGGCGGTCAGCCACATGCGCCACAACGGTCTGCTGATCGGCAGCGACAGTAAAGGCGGGTACTGGCTGATGGAGGACATTGACGAGGTGCTGGATGTGGCGGGCCAGTTCCGCCGACGGGCGAAGGACCTGCTGCACTCGGCCAGCAAGCTGGAATCGACCGGCAGGTCGGTCTTTGGCGGTCAGAGACGCCTGTTTTAGGGAAAGGAGCCGCCCCCATGCCGATATCCAGAGAGAACCTGAATGCCCCCAGGCGTGGTTTCTACGCCCGGCGCATCAGCGCCCGCCAAAAACGCCAGTTGGACAAGATGGCCGGGGAACTGACCTGCGAGATAACCATCCTGCGCCTGAAAGTGAAGGTTCTGCTCGACCAGTTGGAAGGCCTGACCTTTTACACCGACCTGGACTTGAACAGGCTGGGCATGGTGGTCACGCTGGTCAATTCGATCGGCAGGCTGGTGCAGCGCAACCTGCTATTGACCCACAAAGACCTGGATGTGAGCATGCTGATCGAGGCAAGCTTGCGCGAGGATGCCGGGCTGGGCGATGCCGGGCTGGGCAAGGCAGCCGGGCAATGGGAGCAGGCATGACGGAACTTCACTCCCGCCTCCGCAAGGTTCTGGGCAGCCTGGAGGAGTATGCACGCCTGGGCACGGGCATCACCCTGCGCCCCTACCAGTTGCAGGCTGCCAACGCCATTATCGCCTCCATCCAGAACAATGCCGGTCTGTCTTTTGTGCTGGTCCTGCCGCGCCAGTCGGGCAAGGATGAGATGATCGGCCAGCTCATCGCCTACCTGATGCGCTGCCTGTCCAGCAAGGACCGCTCGATCGTGGTGGTCAACCCCACCTACAAGCCTCAGACCATCAATGCCATCCTGCGCCTGGAAACCTGCCTGAGCAGGAACCCGCTGACCCGTGGCCAGTGGCGCAAGCGCTCCGACTTCATGCGCCAGGTGGGCTACTGCCGCACCTCGTTCCTTTCGGGGGACGGGCAGGCCAACGTGGTGGGCGCCACCGCCTCGCTGCTGCTGGTCATCAACGAAGCCCAGGATATTGCCCCGGACATCTATGACAAGAACTTTGCACCCATGTGCGCCAGCACCAACGCCACGCGCCTGTTGTGCGGCACGGTCTGGACCAGCAGCACCCTGCTGAGCCGCGAGATGCGGCGTGCCAGGAGGGAGCAGGAGGAAGACGGCACACAGCGGCTGTTCCTGCTGGACGCCGACCAGGTGGCGCTGCTGCACAAGCCTTACGGCCTGTTTGTGCAGGGTGAGATCGCCCGCCTGGGCCGCCAGCACCCGGTCATCAAGACCCAGTTTTTCAACGAGGAGATTGACGCCCAGGTGGGCATGTTCCCGGAGGCGCGCCAGATGCTCATGCTGGGGACGCACAGCCCGCAGCTGGAGCCATCCCCCGGCTGCCTGTACGCCTTCCTGATCGATGTGGGCGGGCAGGACGAAGGTCTGCGGCAAAGCCAGGACATGCAGAACCCGGGGCGCGACTATACCAGTCTGAAAATTGTGGAAGTCGACCCCTGTTCCATCCCGGAGTTCAAGCGCCCCACCTACCGCTGTGTGCGGCGCCTGGCCTGGCTGGGGGAGAAACACACCCATATCCATGCCCAGATCAAAGCCCTGGCGCAGACCTGGAATCCGCCTCACCTGGTGATCGATGCCACCGGCGTGGGGGAGGGCCTGTTCAGCATGCTCGACCTGTCCCTGCCCGGGCGCTGCATCCCGGTGCGCTTCACCCAAGCCGGGAAATCCGAGATCGGCTACCAGTTCATTTCCATCGTGGAGACCGGGCGCTACCGCGAATATCACCCCTTCGACAGCGGCTTTCAGCGGCAGTTGAACCACTGCCAGGCCGAGATCCTGCCGGGACCGGCGCACACCATGCGCTGGGGCGTGCCGGATGGCAAACGGGATGAGAACGGTCAGCCTTTGCACGATGATGATCTCATGACCAGCGCCCTGACCGCCATCCTGGACCGCCAGGAATGGTGCCTTCACAGCGAGACGACCGTAATTGACAATCTCGATCCGCTGAAAATAGACCGCAATTTCTGAGCCACACCTGACAGGTTTATATCAATAATCCAGACCCTAAAGGTTTTGAAGGCTATCGGTCTTCATAAAACACGAGACCACCCTGTCAGACGCGCCGAATGTTAACGAAGGAAACCTTTAGGGTCTCGAGCCTGCCACGTTCGTTCAAACCTGTCAGGTTCAGGTCTGACGCGAAGGGATATCAATAGCCTATTGATTTTCCTGAACCAAAATACTTATGAATGGTGAGTATCTCGTCCTGGACTGCAAAGAAAGCATCCACCACCTCCGGATCAAACTGGCTTCCCCTGCCTGCCTTGATAATGGCCAGTGACTCCTCAATGGAGAAGGCTTGTTTATAGGGTCGTTTGGAGGTGAGGGCATCGAATACATCTGCGATCGCCACGATGCGGGCTTCGATTGGTATCTCCAGCCCTTTCAGGTTATTTGGATAGCCGCTTCCATCCCATTTCTCGTGATGGTTCAGGGCTATCGTCTCACCCAGCCTTATGAATTCAGCGTTCGAGCCGTTGAGGATCTTGGCGCCGATGACCGAATGCTGCTTCATGATCTCCCACTCTGCCGGGTCGAGACTGCCTGGTTTCATCAATATCTGGTCGGGGATTCCTATCTTACCCAGGTCATGCATGGGGGCTGCATACTGAATGGTTTCAATGGAACTTTCGTCCAGTCCCATGCGGCGGGCAACGACCGTGGAATAACGAGTCATTCTCTCGATATGTTCACCCGTGTCCATGTCCTTGTATTCAGCAGCCATGGAAAGCCGGTGGATCGTCTCCAGCGAAGCTGCTTTTATATTCTCAACAGCTTGTGTTAATTCCGCGGTCCTCCTGGCTACCTCGGACTCCAACTCTTTGCGGTAATTACTCAACAAGTCATTGTAGGCTTTGACCTTGAGCATGGACCGGATCCGGGCCAAAAGTTCCATCTTGTCAAAAGGCTTTGAAATAAAATCATCACAACCGGATTCAATTCCCTTGATCCGATCTTCTTTATCCCGCAATGCGGTAACCAGGATGATCGGAAGAAGCCGGTGGATAGTATCCTGCCGGATCCTGCGGGTAACTTCAAATCCATCCATGCCGGGCATCATTACGTCCAGAAGGATCAGGTCGATTTGATCACTGGAAAGTTTCCCCAGCGCTTCTTCACCGTTTGCCGCTGTGACAATTTCATAACCCTGCGGAACAAGATGTGCTTCGAGAAGTTCAATATTTATGAGCTGGTCATCCACGACCAAAATTACCGGTTTGTCATTCATGCGTTATATCTTCTGAATTTGATTTTAGTATCCACCCAAAAATCATGCGGGTCAAGGTAAGATGGGGGGCGAAAAATCATTTAAATATTGACTGACCTCTTTCGCAAAAGTGCGTGTATTGACCGGCTTAATTATAAACCCGGTGTTTGCTATGCCTTTTATCTCTTCCATATCCACCGGCATTACAGAAGCGGTCACAAAAACAATGGGAATATCGCACGTCTCTTTATCCTGGCGTAATATTATGGCAGCTTTGGGGCCACGCATATCCGGAAGGCGCACATCCATAATGATGATATCCGGTTTTTCTTTCCTGGCAATGGCAATTCCATTGGAAGCATTTTCAGCTTCAAATACTTCGAAGCCAAAGACCTCCAAAAGGTCTTTTTCCAACATAAGATTATTTGGATTATCATCAATAACCAATGCTTTCTTTTTCATATCACCCCTCCTTGCGTGATAGTAAAGGCAGAGTAAGCCGGACCAAAGTGCCTTTATTAAGTCCTTCTGATTCTACCGAAAGCTTTCCGCCATGCAGCTCAGCCAACTTTCTGGAAAGCGGTAAACCGAGCCCGGTCCCCTCGGTCAAGCGGGAATAGGGGGTATCCACCCGGAAAAACCCTTCAAATACTTTCTCAATGTTTTCAGCGGCGATACCAATCCCCGTATCCCAGACCACGATTTCCACCCCGGAACCGGTATTCTTCGCCCGCAGGCCAATTGTTCCCCCTTCAGGGGTAAATTTAACTGCATTTGAAAGCAGGTTGTAAATGATCTCTTTTACCTTGAGTTCATCCCCTTCAATAGATGGCAGATCTTCGTCAATTTCAAGTAATAATTGAAGCTTCTTTTTGCTGACCAAATCCGTTACCAGCATCGAAATTTCATTCAACAGGTCTTTCATGGGTAAGCTGGAGAGGGCCAGCTTCATCATTCCGGATTCGACTTTTGCCGTATCAAGGATCTGGTTTATCAGTAATAGAAGGTGTTTCCCGCTGGTTAAAACATTATTCACGTACTTCCTCTGTTTCTCATTGATCGACCCGAAAGTCTCATCGTATAGAACCTCGGAGAAACCGATGATGGAGTTAAGAGGGGTCCTGAGCTCATGTGACATATTGGCCAGGAATTCAGATTTTGCCCGGGAGGCACGATTTAATTCAGTAGCCAACTCGTTCAACTCTTCATGGGTCTTTTCCAGGCCAATTTCTACCTCCCTGCGCTCGGTGATGTCCTCAATTGCCAGGAGGATGATCCGTTCCTTTCCCTGCATTCTTTGAATTTGGCGGGCATTCAAAAGCATGGTGCGCCTGCCTATGGTTGCAAAATCGTGTTCAACCTCATAGTTATCAAAGCTCGCCTTTTCGGGAAGGATGGTTTCGAGCAGTTCCCGCAGTTTGGGGATATCCCACTGTTTATTGCCCAGGTCATAGATAAGCTGTCCCACGGTCTCTTCAGGGTTTACCTTGAAGAATTCATAAAAGGAGCGGCTGACCTTGACCACCCGGAGATCTTGATCCAGAACTAATAAGGGTTCACGCACGGTGTTGATGACGCTCTCGGCGAATTCACTGACTTCATCTGCGGTTATTTTTATGATCTCCAGTTCTTTGCGGGTATTTTCCAGGAAATTTTCTACCTCCCTGCGCTCGGTGATGTCCTCAATTGCCAGGAGGATGATCCGTTCCTTTCCCTGCATTCTTTGAATTTGGCGGGCATTCAAAAGCATGG
>Ga0209000_1000617_pt1 | contig 31248 bp, 18 predicted proteins | sample RifGroD2_FD_183998 | JGI IMG/M metagenome (GOLD analysis project Ga0209000, IMG submission 183998) | Groundwater microbial communities from Rifle, Colorado, USA - Groundwater D2 (SPAdes) (version 2) | ecosystem: Environmental > Aquatic > Deep subsurface > Groundwater | place: Rifle, Colorado... | reverse complement strand
TGCAGTCACTTCATTGCCATCGCTTCCTGTAACCTTGTATGTGATTGTGTAAGTACCAGCTGTGTTAATGTTGTATGCGCCAGTTACAGTGATACCAGCAGTGATATCGCCAGTTACAGTATCTGTAGCGGTAATACCTGTCAAAGGATCAAATGGATCCCCAACAGTAATCGTAATTGGAGCAACTCCAACAAAGGATGCAGTATCATCGGTTTCTACTGGTGTTGGGATGACTTCATCGCCACCACACGCTGCCAATCCGAAGAATAACGCAAGCATTAAAACAAATCCTAGGATTTTCTTCATTCTTTACCCTTCTTTCTTGATTCGAATTTCTAATTCTTTTAGTCTTCTATAAGTTAATTATACTATATTCAAGAGTGCTATAAATACCCTAAACCCGATATTTTCACAATTGAAAAATTATTTTCAGTAAAAACTAACTGATATAATCAGTTAAACCCTGAAAGACAAAGCGCCCGATATCTCACGGGCACTTTTCTTATAACATGGATGTTTGTTTAATTTTTAAAAACTTTTATCTTCTTCTCTTAAAGACGAACACCAATGCTGCACCTAAAACTAAACTTAAAGTGATCATGAGTGAACTTCCGATATTGATGGAAGATCCGCAACCAGTTTCTGGAATTGCAGTGATTGAAGCATCAATTAATGCTTGAATTTCTGCTTCAGTCAGAGCTTGAGCATCTAATAAAGCTTGAGCTTCAGCAGCAGTAATTGTTTGAGCATCGATCATCGCTTGAATTTCTGCTTCAGTGATTGTCTGAGCATCCAATAAAGCTTGAATTTCATCAAGAGTTAACTTAGCTGGAGTTACTGTCACTTCAAATGTTTGTGAAGTGCTGTTTCCTGCAACGTCTTCAACTGTAACTTCTACAGTGTAAGTACCTGGAACAAATACCATTCCGCCATTGTTAGAAACATAGATGGATAAATCTTCATAATCGTCAGTATAGTCAAATGCAACGACGTTTGCCAAGATTGCTTGGTTAACTGTAGTATAAGCATTTCTTTCTACCATATAGTTTTGGTTAACAACAACAAGTAGTGGAGCAGTTGTGTCATCAACTGTTAAAATATATGAAGAATCTGTAACGATATCATAATCGAAATCTGGGTAACCAACAGTTAGAGCAATTGTATCACCGAATGCGAGGTTAGCAGCTCTCAATACTGGAGCATGAACGCTACCATGAGCAGTCAAGATATATTCGCCTTCAGCAAGTGTCAAAGCAGCTTGCCATGCGGTGAATGTTTCAAGAGTTCCAACGATTGTTCCTGTGGAAGTTGTATAATTCCAGTTATATCTGTCATATCTTTCTTTCATTGTGCCATCAGCAGCAACGACAACGATAACTGAACCATAACCAGATACTGCATTTGTAAAGTTTGTAATTTCAGTGAAGACTGCCAATGAAGTGTGAACGTTGATATCGATATCAGCGTTTAAATCTGTTTGTTCATTGAAATTCACAGTGGTAATGCCCTTAAATAAAACATTAGATTGTACGCCATCAAAATGAACATGGTGTGTGAAGGATAATTCAATTTCATAAACACCTGGAAGTGGATTGTATTGGTTGAATCCCTGTGGCAATGTAACTTCGATGTCGTCTGTCTTGTCATTTGCATAACCATCATCAGCTGTAATACCTTCCAATAGTTCAACAAACATGCCTTCATTGACATATCTGTTTGCTACGCCAGCAAATTTAGGAGGCATAACACCGATAACGATATCAGCAGTAACAACTGTTTCAGCAAGTTCTGGAGTAACTACTGTATAAGTAGCCTTGTAAGCTCCTCCGAATACGCTTGAATCCACAACAGTTACAGCACCGCTTGCAGTGTATGCATCAGTACCTTCATCATAAGTGAATGTAACAGTTTGAAGATCAGTTTCTCCTTGAGATATTGTAACTTCATAATCTAGTTTGTCAGTTGAATTGATAATCTTGCCTTCAGTATTAAACATGTTGATCCATGAAGCGGTAACAGCTGGATCTAAATCAAAGTCGCCATTGTAATCAACAACAACGTTAATACCAGGAGTTACTAGATCATCGTCAAGTGCTGTTAAACCAGCGAATGCTGCAGGTTGTGGAGTATATACTGACTTGAATGCAGCAACAGTGGTGTCGAGCATAGCTTGTGGCATGGAATGGATATAAGCGGTAGTCTTAGCATTTAATGTGCCTCTATCGTTTGTACCGAAGCTTACAATTGTCCAACCAGCTGGAATTCCAACATAGTTAGGATTTCCACTGATGATTGTTGACCAATTTTCAGGATCTAGATCAACAGCAGTGTCAACATCAGCATTTGTCCAAGCTAAGTACTTGAGAGGTTCAATGGTGTATCCATTAGAATCTGTTGTATCAAGTGCCATTCTAATGTGAGTCAATCTTGTTGTAGCAGGTTTTGGATCTGCTGCGGTGTAAGCATCAATTTCTGCTTGAGTTGCCAATCTCCAATCAGCATTTGCTGGAGTTGCATCGATACCATCATTGAAAATGTGATAGGTTCCGATATGGTCTTCAAACATTTGAAGCTGTCCATCTTCATCAAAATAAGCATACATTCTGTGAACAACGCTTGTTAAGTCTGCACGTACGTTTCCTGTGCTTAGAACGATTGATTCATCTGTATCATTGATGATCAAGGATGCAAATGCGTTCCATGCCATGGTTGGCATTTCTAATGCGCTGATAAAACCGTCTGAGTTAGCATCGGTAAATTCAGTTGCATATCTTGCAGCACCTCTAACGACATGATAACGATGTCCATAATATTCAAAGTCCCAGTTAGAATCACCTAGCTTAGTTTGTGTACAAGCATTTGTGCCTTCTAGACATGCAATTTGATCATATGGATAAAGATCAATTAGGTCGCCTTCAGCAGCTTTCGCACTGGACATAAAGCCTAGCGCTACAGTAAAGCCTAGCAATAATAATACTACTAATTTTTTCAATTCATTTCCTCCTATTTTTTTGGTTCCATTTGTAGGTTATTTTATATCCGATTGTAAGCGCTGTCAATTGCTTATGGAATAAACACCCTACAAATGCCCCATTTTTACACATTGTGATTTTTTTTTTCAGTTTCGGTCAACTTAATGAACTGTTCCTGGCAAGTACGTAAAGAATGTTCTGGATGTTGAAACTCCGCCTTCAGTGACGGTGACTGTATAGCTTACTGTCATTGGACGATCAGGCATGACGATAATTCTTCCTGTGTTGTCTAGGTAGTCTGGATTGTTGGTTTCAAAGAGGATTGTTCTTTCTCCTTGAGCGTATCTGATTGCATATTCAGCATCAGCAAGTTCTTGGAATACTGGGACCATGCCACCTCTCAGCATGCCTTGCGGGCACCATTTGCCTGAGAAGTCTTGATGGAACTTGATGTGGGATCTTGGAAGATTGTAACGGACAAGGATGTCTGAAGCGAGCTTGGCTGTTCTTTGGAATGTCAAGAACATATCTTCATCTTGAGCAACTGACATTTCGATGCCGATGCCGTTCCTGTTTCCACCGCCCAAGTAGGTAAGGCTAGTTCCCGGAAGGGATGAACCATCACCTGCATGATAGGCAATTTCATTTTCTGGCACATGCTGGTAGGTTACTCTCGCATCCATGGTGTAATGCCATGAAACGTTTAAGACTGTTCCAGCCTGAGCAGCATTCCATAAGTAGTTCGCATGTGATAACGCTCCTGCTCCTGGAGCTGTATTCGCTGTTTCGTGAACAACAACCCAGTAAACATTTTCAGGATTATATGTGGTAATTCCTTCAGGATGCGCTGGTTTTAAAATACCTGGACGAATACCGTTGCTGATTGGAAGTAATTTAGATGTATTCACATCGATATTTTGGAATAAGTATCTGGATACGCTGTCATATCTGACTTCTGTATAATTGAAGCTTGTTCCATATTGAAGCCATGAATGCTGTGTCGTAAAGGACAGTTGATATGTGGTTAACAAATCTAGTAGATTATTTTCATCAAGCGCTGAGTAGATACTCATCGTGTATGAAGTTTGAACGGATGGATCATCAACAAGCGCTGCTGTAAAGGTTACATCTCCTGTAGCTAATGTGGTGATTAATCCAGCTTCATCGATGGTTGCAATGAGTGGATGGCTTGATGTGAAGGTGACATCTGAATCTGAAATATCAAATGGGAAAGGAGTCGCCGTTAATGTCAAGGTATCTCCTACAATCAAATCATTCTTCTTTTCAGACGGTGTGAGCTCAATCCCTGGTGTTGTGGTTACGGTGATGCTGATGGTAATTTTAATGCTTGTATCTACAGATGAACGAAGTGTCAAGGTAACAAGTCCGCTCTTGAGTGGAGTCAAGGCTCCTGTTATGGTGTTGACCAACATAATTTCAGGATTACCGGTGATCCATCTGACTTTATCCGTATCGAGTTCCATTGGGAGCACGTCATATTGGAAGGTGTGTGTGTCGCCTAAGATAATATCCGAAATTGGATTGGTAATGACAAAGGTGACTGGAAGGTTTGGATCGAAGTCAGCTTCTGAAATGATTTCCGCCTTCGCCTGATATGCACCTCTTAAATATAACGCATCAATATTTGGGAATAACAATGGATCTGTTTCATCTCCACCCCAATAATTGAGTGTGAAGTCAACAGTTGAACCTGGTTGACTTTTTGCTGCATACAGTTTTGAATTGGTAACTGAATTGAATCTTGCATAAGCGAGAATGTCTTTTTCTATACCGCTATATTGTTTGTTGATTTCAATGCCAACTGTTGCTTGATCAATCTCGTTTCTGGATACCTTGATTTCTGTTGTGTCGTTATACTCAGAAATTGAGGAAATATAGATAGCATAATCAACATTGGTGATTATATTTTTTTCAACCAAGACGGTACCGCTTAAGTAATCTAAAATGACGATTGCATCCTGGTTCAAATTGGTGATTGTGTTTTGAAGGATTGATATGCCGTTCACCCTTTCTATAAATAAGAATGGGGCATCAGTCAATGTCAGATCCACCGCTTCATTGTTTCTAAATGTGAAGTTGCTAATCTCATTGGATGAGTAGATTCTTGAATTACCTATAAAGCTGAATCCATCGATTGTGAAATCACTGGATAGAACCTCGATTGCACCTTCAAAAATAGATCCATTCTGTCCTTGAATGGTAATTCCGTTTTTATCGACTCTGATGTTTTCTGCGTATGTACCAGGGTACACTGATATGGTTGCTTGAGGTGATGCTTGAGCAAGCGCGTCTTCGATATTATCAAATAAATGTGTGCCGAATTCAAAGTCGATACCAAATAAAGTGACTGTGTCTGATAAGACTTTTGTTGCATCAACAATCAAGAAATTGATGACTTCTATTTCAAATGTGGCAGTGACAGAATCATCTGCAACAGAGGTTGCTGTTATTGTTGCAATACCAGTTGAAATTGCGGTTATTAAGCCGTTTTCGTCTATTGTAACAATCCCTTCATCATCGCTTTCCCATGTAACATGTGCGTAAGAAAGATCAGGAGAAACTTCAATTTCCAACGTTGGGTTCGTTCCCATATTGACTATATTGTTTCCGGTGATCATGATGGTTTCTGTGAGTGCGTAAACCTGGATAGAGACTTCTTCGAACACTTCATCATCATAGCTTGAACGCACGGTAATAGTTGCTGAGCCTGCTGCAACACCCGTGATCAAACCACTTGAATTGACAGATGCTACAGATTCATTGGATGATGAATAAACGACTGTGTCATTACTTTCAGAATTTACTTGGGCAGTTCCTCCAACCCATAAGGATTCGGATGTGCTATCAAGAGATAGATTGATGATTTTTCTGACAATGACTTCAACTGTTTCACTGAGTGCCGGATTATATGCGGATTGAATCGTTAAGTTAGCATTACCCTCTGCGATCGCGGTGATTAAACCGACGTTATCCACGGTGAAAATCAGATTGTTTGAAGAGCTGAATGTGACATCGTCATTTGCTGTATATTCAGCAAGTTCAGTTTCACCTACCTTCAAAATAACGGTAGCACTCGGTACAGAAAGCGTATAGTTCTTGTCTACTGTCACGTTAATCGTTACCTTGATTTCGGGGTCATTTTTCGAGGATACGGTGATGGTTGTTTCACCTTCAGAGACCGCCGTTACTAACCCAGAGGTACTGACTGTAACTATTTCTAGGTCGCTAGATTCAAAGTTCAGTCCATCGGCGTCATTCGTGAAAAAATCAATTTGATGGGTACCTCCCTCAATCAACGTGAAATCTGTGTTGACAATGTCGATGGTGATGTCTTCCCCGCAAGCTGTCAAGCTTGCTGCTAAAACAATCAGAACCACAACGCCTATTATTTTCTTATACATGATGATTTTCCTCCCATTCCTGTAAAATCATGAATCCTATTTGATTCCTAAATTGAATAATTTGATTCTTATCTCTTTTTGGATGTACCGCATTGCTTAATAATACAAATCCTATTTGATGCTTCAAATCGATGAACATGTTGCATCCGGTGAAACCTGTATGGATGATGGTATCTTCCATAGAGATTAAGTCACCGGCGGATCCACCTTTTTGGGGTTTGTCCCATCCAAGAGCTCTTGTCAGGATGTCACCTTTTAGGTTTGTTTTTGTTTCCCTTAGGGTAAAGAGTTCATGCGTCATCTTTCTTGTTAAAACAAATTTGTCTTGCAGGATAGAAAGAATGAACTTTGAAATATCTTTTGGTGTTGAAAACAGTCCGGCATGTCCTGCTTCTCCACCAAGTGCGAATGATTTCTCATCATGGACCTGACCTTGAAGCATGCCTTGATAGACGTCATCATTTCTCTCTTCTGTCGGAGCGCATCTTTCCCTATTCGGATGATAAGAAGTATCTTTCATCCCTAACGGCTTGAAGATCATTAAGGATGCGTAATCATTTAAGCTTAATTTTGTAATCTTTTCGATGATCAATCCAAGAAGGATGAACCCGATATCTGAATAAACAATGTGTTCACCAGTCATATAAATCAAATCCATACTAAATATTCTATCTAGAACTTCTTCTTTATCCTTAAGCTTGCTGGCTCTTGAGATATCTGCGGGAAGCCCTGAACAATGCGTTAACAAATGATAAATCGTGATACCTTGATGCTTGAATCTCGGTAGAATCTTTTGAACTTCCGTATCCAGTGATAAAAGATTATTTTCAATCAGCTTCATCACCATTGTTGTTGTACTGATAACCTTCGTCAACGACGCAACATCATAGATTTCGTTTCCTTGATTCAATACCTTTTCAGGCTCTAAGCTTTTATACCCCACATAGTCACAAAACACATCCCCGTTTCCATGAACGACACACCATGATGCGCCTGGGAAGAAATTTTCTTTCACTGCAGGTTCTAATAACTCTCTTATTTTCTGATACATCATACTCTTAAGACTATTTTCTTGATGATGAGTGCGATAACCCCGATACCAGCCAAGGATGAGCTGACTGCAATCGCGACGATAGCTGGCGTGCTCAACCCCTCTTCTTCTGGGACTTCAATCAAAACGCATCCATCTTCAGTAAATTCATAGCCATCCTCGCATTCTACTGGAATTAAAACACATTCTCCATCAATATTCTCGTAACCATATTCACAAACCAAAGGTTCATCCACACATTCACCGTCAACTAAAACCTGTCCGATTTCACATGTGATTGGATCTTCTTCTTTAACAACATCGCTTTCCCATGGGAATCCTGGATAGGTTGTCCAATAAGTATCATTTAGTCTTTCAAGTGATTCTTGAACCATTGCGTTACTGCTGATGAGTGTTCTATAGGAGAAGAATGAAACGCCGATGATGCTTTCCTTGGTGGAGATGTAGCGTAGTTGTTCAATCAGTTCCTTCTCATCCTCCCAGGTTCCTTCTGCGTAACGGTAGAACCCTTGACCGATGATCAGATCAACGCCGTTAGCGAGCGTCAAATCCGCCCACCAGTCGACTAGATCTGCAAATGGTGCTGCGCTATGGTCGAACTGCCAGTAAAGCTGAGGCAGGATATAATGAACCCACCCCTCTTCAACCCACTTCTTGCTATCGGCATATTGGTCCTTATAACTCTGCAGAGCGTAAGGAGATGTATTGGATCCTTCTTCACCGCCTGATAGCCAAATGCCGAATGGACTGATTCCAAACTTGACATTCTTGTCATTATTCGTGTTATGCGTTGTGATGCTATAAAATAAATCTTCCATCAATATATCAATATTATGTCTTCTCCAATCATCCAATGTCTGATTGGTATCCTTCGTATTTTCATATGTTTCAGCATCCTGGCTGTCACTCATACCTGAATAGCTATAGAAATAGTCATCAAAATGAATGCCATCGACATCATACATTGACATCAATTCCTGAATCACGTTTTTAATATAGCTTCTCACCATATTTTCACCAGGATTCAAGAAGAGCTTGCCGCCGCTGTCCACCAAAACCATATCGGGGTTCTGTTTTGCAAAATTGTCATCGTGGAGGAGTGCGAGCTGCTCAGCCTTAGTCAATTCCCCGTTATTCGATACACGGTAAGGATTTAACCAAGCATGGAATTCAATACCTCTCTTATGTGCTTCCTCGATGATGAAACCCAAGACATCCCAACCTGGATCTACGCCTTCAATACCTGTTAAATATCTAGAAAATGGTGCATAGTCTGAATCATAAAACGCATCATTCATCGGTCTCACCTGGAAAAACATCGTATTGAAGTTATTCGCTTCAAGTCGGTCCAGCATGACGATGATTCTGCTCTTATAATCTGCTTCAGAGGTATGGAGCGCGATATCGATATTCGAAACCGTCGCTACCCAGACTGCTCTGATTTCTTCAGTTTTTTCTGTGTAGCTTGTCGGTAACAAGACTGGTATATTCGTATCGTAATAATTGACGATTTCTCCATCTCTGATGACATATAGGTTATCTTCAGGAATTGGAATATTCAGTCTGACGCGCTGTTCCAGTGTTTCTGAAATGTTTCCTGCAAGATCTATCGCATAATATTCAAGCGTGTAAGTCGAGTTGATGGTAAATGATAATATCTCACTATATTCCATCCATGCGCTCCATGTTGAACCATTATGGAGCCGGTACATGATTGTATCTAAAGGATCAGAAGGTGTCAGTTCAATAGTTGTTTCTTCGATATAGTACCAACCATCGTACTCCCCTGTGACTTGAATGAGTGGATCTGCTGGTTCTGTTTGATCGATATAAATTGTTTTTGAGGTAACGATGGATGCACCATCGTTATTACGGTAGCTAATGATATAAGTTCCTTCTGTATTCAAAGTCAGTGAATCACTATATTCAGTCCATACACCGTCATTGATCTTATATGAATAACTTGGAGCTGTTGAACTTATTGTGACGGTCGCGTTCTGATAGTATGGGTCATCGCCATCACCGGTTACGGTAATGGTTGGTGATGGGTATGTTTCTTCAACCACATTAATTAATCTTGTAACTTCAGCTGATTCTATACCATTTATATCAATCGTTTTGGTTATGATGTAATAGGACCCTGTATCATCTAAAACAAGCGGAATCGTATAAAGATTCCATGTTCCGACAGATTCATGATTCACAGCCATCCAAATCGTATTGGCTGAACTCGTTACCGTGACTGTTGAACCTAAGACATAACTTGTTCCAATCATCGTTCCGCTGACTGTAATCGTCGGAAGAACATTATTAACTCTGATGATTTCAATATCAACAGCTGAAATGAGTGATTCTTCATCAAGATTATTAATTGCTTTCATAAAGAATGTTTCAACGCCTTGATGAGATAAAACAACGGGAACTGTGTATAAAGTCCATTCTCCATCGCTGATTCTATAATATGCCTGGTCAGCGGATGTTAATGTTACTGTGACATCACTTCTATAGACTCCTCCAGATAATGTTCCTGATAATTCGTAGGTCGGACTAGCGACATTGCTGGTTGCCCATGTGCCCAGTGGAGCAGTTTCCCAATAGTTATTGACAACTTCTGTCATATTGGCTGTAGTTAAGTAAGCTGCAGAATACAAAACAGAACCCTTGATTTCAGGATGTTTTTGATTGTATCTGAGTTGGGTTGCTATTTCATCTGGAAGCCAGCCTGTGGCATTTGAGATGGAATGACCGATTAATAAATCAACATCAGTTCCCCTGACGATACTTGCCCACCAGTCAACAACATCCGCATAGGGTGCTGTTGCGTGTTTGAAGTTCCAGTATATTTGAGGGTTGATATAATGAACCCATCCTTCTTCAACCCACTTCTTGCTATCGGCGAATTGATTGAAGTAAGATTGTGCGGTAGCTCCGGTATTGGATCCATCTGGCATTGAAGCTTTACCTGCCCAGATTCCGAATGGGGAAATACCAAAACGAACATCCTTAGTATTGGTCAGGTTATGAAGATCTACATCTTCTTTGACACCTCTGACGACATCATTGACGTTCTCCCTTCTCCAATCGGAGATGGTTTGACCTGGAAGCTTATAGGTATCATAAGTTGCGGTATCCGCGCTCATGCCTGAATATGGATAAAAGTAATCGTCAAAATGAATACCATCAACATCATATAAAGTGATTAACTCAGTAACAACATTTCTGATGTATTCCTTTACAAGCGGTTCACCTGGATTTAAAATATATGGATTCAACCCATTTCCATCCGGATTTCCTGATACGACTAAATCAGGATTCACGCGTGCGAAGTTCTGCTCATGAAGCGTGTTGATGAAATTTGTTTTACTCAGTGTGGAATTCCCGACTCTGTAAGGATTGAGCCAAGCATGGAATTCAATACCGCGCTCATGAGCTCTGGTCACTAAATACTCCATGACGTCCCATCCTGGATCTCCACCTTCAACTCCTGTCAGCCATTTCGAAAACTGTGCATAATCCGATTCATAAAATGCATCATTTTGCGGTCTAACCTGAAAGAGGATCGCGTTCATATTTTTCGCGATCACACGATCTAAAAGTTCATTATAAGCTGCTTTATATTGTGTTTCACTGGTGTGCAGCGGCATATTCAAAGAAAATACGGTCGCTACCCAGGTTGCTCTAAACTCATGAGTTTGTTCAGCGTAGGTTGTTGGTATCATGACTGGATCTGATGTGTTGTAGTGATAAACACTAGATCCATCTCGCGTCAATGCTTCAAGTGTGGTACTTGCATGAACAAGATCCACTTGAATGAGAAGAACGCTGATGATCACCATCAATGCCATGAACAGTCTCTTTATATTTTTCATCTTAAACCCGCCTTGTCAGTAATTTTTTAAGTTCATTCATTCCCTTTTCAGACTTATCTTTATTGATAAATGTCTTGTAAGTGAAAAAGACATTGCCCTTCACAACAGGATATTGATTTGCATATTTTAATTGATTGACAATTTCGAAAGGATTTTCGAATTCGCCTTCATTTCCCAACCGGTAAGCGCCATGTCCAATATATAAATCAATCTTGGAATCCTTCAATAGATGTACCCACCATTCCAAAATATCAGCAAATGGAGCAATTGCGTGACCGAATTCCCAATAGATCTGTGGAACGATATAATCGATGTATCCTTCTTTAACCCATAAATAAGCATCCGCGTATTGATTGTCATAGCTTTGGCTGCATTTAGGATCAGTGTTCGATCCTTTTGGATCATTCGCTTTGTTCTTCCAGATTCCAAAAGGACTGACTCCGAATTTGACTTTAGGAGATGACTTCTTTAATGCATCATGGACACCCTTGATAACATCCGTGACATTTTGTCTTCTGAAATCTCCAAGTGTCATCGATACATCTGTTCTCTGTTCAAATTCTTCCAAATCATTGATCTTATCGTCAAGTCCTGCATAAGGATAAAAATAATCATCGAAATGAATACCGGCTACATCATAATTCTCAGCAATTTCCACCATCGATTTGATGATGAACTCCTTGACTTCCTGTTTCGCAGGATTCAAGATGATTTGACCCTTCTTATCTAAAACAATCAAATCAGGACGTTGTTTTGCAAAGTTTAAATCGTCGCACGCCTTTAAATATTCTTCAGCCGTCATAGAAGCATTCATCGATACGCGGTAAGGATTGCACCACGCATGAAATTCAATCTTTCTAGTCTTCGCTTCATCGATGATCCACTTCATGACATCAAAGGGAGGTTTTCTACCTTCCTTGCCTGTCAGATATCTGGAATAAGGATTGAGCTTGGATGCATAAAAAGCATCATTGGTCGTACGTACCTGGAAAAAGATGGCATTGATGTTATAGCTCGTGCATGTATCCAGCATTTCAATGACTTTTTTCTGATATGTTTCAATATCTTCAGTCGTTGGAAGGTCAATATTCACAACATTGGATACCCAAAGCGCTCTAAAATCCTTCGCTTGAAAGTCTTCTGGTATTTCTATTTGTTTCTCGGTCTGATAGTAACAGATCGGTTGATCCGGGTTTTTAAACTTATATAGTTTCATAATTTTTCTCCGTCATAGTATCCCAAATATTTCTTGTGTGCGACTAAAAGTTCATTGAACACCTTTTCTGCGGTTGTAATTGATGTAGTCGCAGGATGAATTTGGAGGGCGAGCAACGCTTTTTTCAGGTTTCTTTCATAGATTGCATCTGAGAGAAGCTCTTCAAATGCCTTCATGGATTGAATCAAACCTCTGATTTGAACAGGAAGTCTTCCGATATGAACTGGCATTGGACCATCCTTAGTTATTCTGCAGGTAATTTCAATGGCGCACCCATCAGGTAAATCTGTGATATGCCCGTTATTGACTGTATTGGACAACCTATAGTCTCTGGTGTCGTTATAGATGGAGCTGATGACGCTGCAAGCGACATCGCTATAGTACGCTCCACCGCGGCTCTCTAACTCTTTAGGTTTTTCCTTCAGCTCTACATCCTGATACTTTTCAAACAATGTCGCTTCAAGCTTCTTCACGAGCTCAGCTCTTGTTTCTCCAGCCTCATAGGACTTCATGAATTTAGCAAACATTTCATCGTAGTAATAAAAATACTTGTGATAAGGACTTGGATATACACCAAGTTCCTTGATGAATTCATATTTCCATGCCAATGGATCGATGTTGTTCATCGTCATCTGGCTTTCCCTGATCTTTTCAATGATTTCTGGGAGTCTGTCTTTATTTTTATAAAATACGTTTAAAACATAGGACATATGATTGAGTCCTGCGATATAAGGAACGATTTCTTTATCTTTGACTTTTAAGACTTCCGCGAAATGCTTGGTCATGTTGATTGGAACGTTGCAAACGCCGATATAACGTTCGAAATCGGCATATCTGAAGACGGATTCGCTCACGATTCCAGCAGGATTCGTGAAGTTGATCAGCCATGCATGTTCACATAATTCTTTCATGTCGCTGATGATGTCAAAGATGACTGGAACAGTTCTGAGTGCCTTGAATAAACCGCCTGCACCGTTGGTTTCCTGACCGAGCATGCCGTATTTCGCAGGAATCCGTTCATCGAGGATTCTAGCATCAAGCTGACCGACGCGGAGTTGAGTCGTGACGAAATCAGCATCCACTAAAGCTTCTCTTCGGTTCAAGGTTAGATGGACGGTGATGGGGAGTCCTGATTTTTCAACCATACGCTTCGCTAGCGCTCCAACGATTTCTAATTTCTTTTTTCCTTCTTCAATATCGACAAGCCAAATTTCGGAGATTGGAAGTTCCTGATAGCGTTTGATGAATCCTTCAATCAGTTCTGGCGTGTAGGAAGATCCTCCGCCGATGGTTACTATTTTTAATCCGTTTTTCATAAGGTCACTCCGCTTTCATTCAAATTTTTATCAATGATATCATCCTGCTTGATCTTGAGTTCATCGAGTGCGAACAGATAAGCTCCAACAACAGGTTTATATTTAGGTTTGACGATATAGCATTTTGGACAGATCGATTGAATCGTTTTCGTGAACGCGCCAATCAGATAAGGAGATTTGGAGGAGAGCACTCTGCCACCGATCACGACAGGCACTTCTTCGTGATCAATCTTGACTTGCTTCATGACACCAGCAGTCTGTTCAGCGATGCAAGTTCCAATTTTGATTAAGATATCGATGGAGACCCTGTCTTTTTTATCTGCGCATTCATGAACAAGCGCGGTAATTTCTCCAAACTGCTGTTTCGTGATTTTCGTTGAAGGGTAGAAGAGGTCAACGACTTCATTCATATCTTTCTTCCCTAAAAGCTTCGGTATTTCTGTTCTAAGCATCGTTTCCATATAGGTGAGTTCATCTGCCCTAAAGGCGTAATGAAGTCCTTCTCTTGCGATATCTAAACCTCCGCCATAAATGCCTAAGGTATAGCCTAAAGATCTTAGAATCGCTTTTTTACCGGATTTGTTCATGGCTGCCGAGTTGGTTCCGGTTCCGGAGATGGCGACTGCACCGTATGGTGATTCAAGTCCGCTTCTCATCACGATCCAAGCATCATTATCAACCTTGAATGGGATGGGTGAGAATATTTCCTTGCAGGCTTGATTGAGTATTTCAAAGTCAGATGGCAAATCTGCGCCTGATAAGCCTAAAAAGATAAAGTCAATTTGTTCTTTATTGAGGTGAAGAGCGGAAAGCGCATCTAAAAATAAAGTTTCTATGACTATTTTAAAGCGGTAACCATCAGAGGATGTATGATTGCAGCCCAATCCGATTTGTTCGTATAAGAGATGTCCGAGTTCATCAAATACTCCTAAATGAGTTTTCGTTCCGCCGCCATCATATGCCATGATATATTTCATAAAAATCCTCCTGCTAATCGTTTCCTTTGAATACGTCATTGATTTGACCTAAAATGACATGTTTCTTAGCTCCAGTCGCACTTTTGACGTTGGAGGGTTGATGATTCAAGGTTTCATTGCCTAAAATAATGAATGCGAGAGCTTCCTTGGATGCGCTGTCGTATCCAAGATCTTCTAATTTTCTAATGGAAATGCCTGGAAGTCCTGAAGCTATTGTTTCAATTAAAAAACTGTTATATGATCCTCCGCCTGAGAAGATGATTTCATCCAATTGAATCTTAGGAAATACAAAGTCTTTATAGGAGTCAATGATGGTTCTTGAAGTAAAATGTGTCAGGGTTGAAATGATATCCTTTTTTTCATGATGTTCATACTTCTTGATGATCATGTCTGTGTAGGAATCACCGAATAATTCTCTTCCGGTTGATTTTGGTGGAATCTTTTTGAAGTATGGATTATTGAATAGTTCATTCATCATGCTTGAGATGATGGATCCAGATTTTGCAATATCTCCATTTTGATCAAATGGTTTTCCATAAAGTGTCTTCATGGCATAATCAATCATCATATTTCCAGGACCGGAATCGAATGCGAAAACATCATCCAAACGACCTGCTTTCGGTAGGACCGTCTGATTGGCGATACCGCCGATATTATGGATTGCTCGACTTCTTAAAGGGCTGGTGAATAAAATATAATCCGCAAATGGAACAAGCGGAGCTCCTTGTCCGCCCGCTGCGATGTCAGCTGTCCTAAAATTAGAAACAACCGTCGTATTGCACAAATTCGCAATCACTGCGCCTTCACCCAACTGCAAAGATGACTTAATAAAGCCATCACTAGGTTCAGCGATATGGTAGATTGTTTGACCATGGGACGCAATAAAATCAATATCATCCATCTTTAGATGTGCTTCTTCAACCAAGCGCTTGGCAGCGCTTGCAAAGGCTTCGCCTAATTCAAAGTTCAGACTGCACAGCAGTGCGGATGAGCTTTGATCGTTGGTGAACGCTCTTTTTATGGAGTTTAGAAGTTTCTCTTCAAATGGATAGGTCTTGAATGCAATGGGTTTAATTTTTGTATGCGTGGATGTCCCTTCGATTTCTGCAATCAGACAATCGATGCCGTCCAGGGAAGTACCACTCATAATGCCTAAGGCTAGTTTCTTCATGTGTTCACCTATCATTACCCATATTATAGTTGATATAGTTTTTAAAACTATAGCAAGTTCATGTTTAGATTTTTTTTTTCAAATTTTAAAAGAATAGGAAGTGCTCATAAAAGACAAAAAAGACATGGGATATCGTCCTCATGTCTATTGTCTTTATCTCTTGTATTTTTGGAATGTCCTATAGGTTGTTTCTAGTGTGCGAACTGATCTATCGATGTCCGTATACGCACAATGCGCGAATAACGCATCCACCATGCAGAACTGTGAGATTCTAGATGTCATCGCCGCACTTCTGAATTCGCCTTCCAGTGATGATGTATAAAGGACGATATCTGATAATTCTGCGAGCATGGAAGCTCCTAATTTGGTAATACTGATGATTTTAGCTTTATTTTCCTTAGCAACCAGTGCCGCACTGATAATTTCCTTGGTTTTGCCTGAGTTGGAAATAAAGATGATGACATCCTTTTGATTGATGAAGGAAGCATCCACTAGCTGTTCATGAGACTCACCCTGCGCGATACAGAACTTGTTGATTCTTCTTAACTTCATTTCTAAATCCTTGCAGACCAAGTATGAAGAACCCTTGCCGAAAATTAAAATCTTTCTGGCGTGCATGATTAGATCCGCAGCTTCAATTAAGATTTTTTCATCATAAAGCTTGAGCGTATCTTCAAGCACTCTGATATTATTTTCAATCGCGGATAATCCGCAATGTGAATCCTTGGCGAGAATAACGTCTGCATATTCTTTATTTTCAGGTATTTCTACCTTTGCATTCGCTAAAATAAAATCAATTTTAAAATCCTTGAATCCCTTATAACCCAGCTTCTTGCACATTCTGACAACAGATGCAGGAGAGGTATAAGCGGCTTCAGCGATTTTTTCAACGCTAAAATCCTTGAGGACTGCCTTGTTTTCGATTAAGTAATCTAAAACAACACGTTCAGCCATGCTCAAGTCTTCCTTATATTTCAACATGTTCAACATTACGCTAATTTCAATCACCTCTGATGTAGTTTTTTTAATTCTGTAAGTGTTTTCAGTTACATTATATCACAAAAAGAAATGCATAACATTGATATCGATTTGATTAAAGTAAAGGGCTTGTCGCCAAGCCCATTTGAATATATAAAATGAAAAATGAATTCAAGAACAGTTAAATTACTTTACCTGGATTGAGGATGTTTTTTGGATCGAATGTCTTCTTGATGCCCCGCATGATTTCCATCTGCTTCGCACCCAAAAGCTTTTCCATATAAATCCGTTTCGCATAACCGATGCCATGTTCTCCGGAAACTAAACCGCCAAAGGAAAACGCTTTGTCATACATTAACTCAAATCCTTCATCAACCTTGGATTTCCAGTCTGCATCCGATAGGTTATCCTTGCAGAAATATATATGGAGATTGCCGTCTCCGACATGTCCGAAATAAGGGATTCTCACCCCAAGCTTGGCACTCAATTCTCTTGTGTATGCAAGAAATTCCGAGATGTGCGCTCTTGGTAAAACCACATCGCACTCATCAATTTGGGAGGTTGAGGATTTGATGGCTTCCAGGAAGCCGCCTCTGACATTCCAAACTGCGCTTCTGCGTTCTTCCGTATCCACTAAGAATACATCAATCGCGTTATACTTGTTGATGCATAAATTGCTCGCGATTTCAATATCCTCTTGAATCGCCTGTTCGTTATTTCCATCATAGGAAATCAAGAGATAAGCTTCAAAATTATTATGTGGGATTTTCTTGCCTAAGAATTCTTCACTGTATTGGAGCGCTTGTTTTTCAAGGAATTCAACAGCAGTCGGAATCACGTGATCCATGATCAATCTTGGAGCTGCAGCAATCGCATCTTCCCTATTCAAGAATGGAACAAGCAAAGATACTGTTTTCTTTGGTTTGGGAATGAGTTTCAAGGTCGCTTCAACGATGATTCCCAACGTTCCTTCAGATCCGATAATTAAGTCTTTTAAGCCATATCCCGTTGAGTTCTTAACGACTTTGCCGCCAAGCTTGATAAGTTCTCCATCAGGCGTGACGACTTCTAGTCCGCGCACCCAGTCTCTGGTGACGCCGTATTTCACGGCACGCATGCCACCGGCATTCGTGGAAATATTTCCACCGATTGTCGCGGTCTTTTCACCTGGATCAGGTGCGTAAAACAAACCTTCTTTTTCAACATGTTCATAGATATCTAGAAGTAAGACACCTGGTTCGACACGAAGCGTCAGATTGGTTTTATCGAGCTCGATGATTTGATTCATTTTGGATGTATCTAATAAGATTCCACCAAATAAAGGAACGCATGCTCCGACTAATCCTGTTCCGCTTCCGCGAACGGTGACGGGTATATTTTGTTCATATGCGTACTTCATGATACTTTGAATTTGAGCTTTGTTTTTGACGATGACATGGGCTTCTGGATGACCGAATACTGTTCCCAATTCGTCATGGGAATAATCTTTTTCTATATGCCCCAAGGTTGTGACTTGTTCTAATCCAAGGAGTGTTTTTAGGAAGTTAAAATCCGCATGATTCATTTTCTTATAGTCCATGATTTTCCTCCATGATTTTATCGATCAATAAATTTAGTTCCGGCAAGACCTGATAGATATCTCCGACAATGGAATAATGACTGATATCAAAGAGCTTGTTGTTGGGATCGCTATTGACAGAGATGATCAACTCAGATTGTTTCATGCCTTCAATGAATTGTACTGCTCCGCTGACCCCTAAGTTAATAATCAGTTTTGGTTTAACGGTTCTGCCTGACAGTCCGATTTGTTTTCTCGCATCAAACCAGCCATTTTCAATGAGCGGTCTGGTACATCCTATTTCTGCATTGAGTCTCTTTCTTAATGGTTCAATCAGTTCCAAATCTTTTTGTTTCTTGAATGCTCTGCCGACAGCAATGATGATTTCAGCATCTCCGATATCTGAAACCCTCGGTTTATCGTAACTTTCAATAATCTTTATCCCAGTATTTTTTAGTATAGTCTTTGTATCTTCATGATGGATGACACCGAATGGCGAAACAATTTCTGGTTTATTAAACATCTTATACCGGATCGTCGCCATCTGGGGCCTATGATTCGGCGTATTGATTTTCGCCATGATATTCCCACCGAATGCAGGTCTGATCTGAAGCAGTTCTCCTGATTCCTTGATATCTAGCATCGTGCAGTCTGCAGTGAGCCCAGTTTTAAGTCTTGCTGCAACCTTCGGAGCGAATGATCTTCCCTGTGGCGTGCTTCCAAACAATATAACGTTATTTTGATATTTTTGATAGAATGCATCAATCACATTCGTATAGAGTTCCACATTGAAATCTTTAAAGTAAGGATCCTCATACATGAAGACCTGATCAACACCATAAGTTAAGGCTGTTTCAGCAATCTTTGCTACATCGTTTCCGATGACGATTGCGAACACAGGCTCTTTCGTTTTCAGTGAAAGTTCCTTCGCTTTTCCAATCAGTTCCCAAGAAACGGGATGTGCTTCATTGTTTCTTTGTTCAATATAAACAGCAATCCCCTTATAGGCGCTCTTATCGATTTGTTTCTGTTTTGTTTCAACAAATTCACAAACACCTTCAGGTCCTTTTTTCACGCAGACCTTGCAGATCTTGCAGGATGCGTTGATGGATAAGTACGCATCTGTATAATCAAATGCGTTGAATGGACAGATATCTAAAAGCTGTTTAGCGATTTCATCTGTGACTTTATCTTGGTTAACTTTAATATAGCTCATCGAATCACCTATATGAATTTACTTTCTTTTAGAATATCGAACAATTGCTTGCTGAGCTCTTTGGATGTTCCCTTGAGCTGAACTGCTTCTGTTCTTTTAATCGGTGGAAATATTTCATCGACTTGTGTGGGTGATCCGTTCAAGCCGTAATGATCTGGATTTTGATCCTTTAAGTCCTTTAAAGATACCATATTGATCTTATAGGAATCCATCAACAGTTTTCTTCTATAGCTTGGCAGTCTTGGGACATTCACGCCCTTATCCACGGTAATCAAACAAGGATATTGAACTTCAACGGTTTCATCGTGATGATCATACCCGCTTTTGATGATGATGGAATGTTCTTTGACTTGAATGATTTCTTTGACATAAGGAACATGGGGAATGCCTAAAAATTCAGCGATTTCGGGACCGACCTGCGCTGTATCCCCATCTGTCGTCTGCTTGCCGCAGATGATGAGATCATAATCCTTGATATGGGTAATCAATTGGCTTAATGTGTAAGAAGTCGCTAAAACATCCGCGCCAGCGAATCTTCTGTCGCTGATGAGTGTCGCTTCATCTGAGCCCATATAGAGCGCTTCTTTTAAAACCGCAGTCGCGCTTGATGGTCCCATGGTGATGGAATGGATTGTCGTTTCTGGCTTTCCATTTTTGATGAAATACGCAGTTTCTAGCGCATATAGATCAAAAGGGTTCATTTTGACATTGTTTCCATCTCTGATTAGGACGCCAGTCTTTGGATCAACTTGGACATTAGATGATGCTGGAACCTGCTTGATGCATGTAATAATCTTCATTTGGACACCTCAACAATATTATACAACTCTAACATATCATAGATATGGGATGAAAAAAAGAACATGCGCCAAAAGACGCATGTTTTGTCATCATTAGATTATTTTTTTCAGTTTATCAATTAAGGATTTGTTTGAGTTTTTGCATATTCCTTCAAGAGTTCAATGAACTTATAGATGTCTTGAGGATAGACGTGATAGATGATTTCCATGGTGTAATCAGAGGATTTATATAAAACTCCGCCTTTTGCTCGAATTGAAATTTCATGAGATCCAACTGATAGAGATAACGGCATCTGGTTATCTTCAATAATGGTTTCATCGCCATCAATCATCACGCTATAGGAAATGCTTCCTTGAATTTCATCAAAACGAAGAATTCCATCTTCATCTACATAGACATTATTTGGCATATTGAGCTGGTCTCTGTTATCTGGCCAAGCAGGAATCGGGTCTGGCATTGCTACTTGTTCACCCTTCACAAAGAATACACCGTTGCTGACACTTCTGACACGTAGATCTGAGGGAGTATTTAGAACTGCATAAGTACCAGTTTCAAGATCCTTAAGTGCGATGGTTGATGATCCTCCTCCATCTAGGTTATACGCGCGTTCAGCATCGAAATAAGCCATGATTTCACCAAGTTCTCTAAGCTTTACGCCATCCATGCCTTCAGGTTTGTTTCTGCCGTCGACAACTACAAAGAATACTGTTCCATCCGCTTTAATGCCGACTGCAGTTCTTGGTGCTGGAAAATCCCAGCTTGCCCCAGCGTTGAGTGAAAGATTTGCTTCACCGTTGATTACTAGCGGTTGTGCGTCACAACCTACCGCATATCTGACATCATCCCATGCTCCGCCTAAGCCCAGTTGGACAACTGCGTAATCATTTTCGTCAATCAAATTGTCATTATTGAATTCATGACCGACAATGATGAATTGATGTTCTTCAATATCAACTTGATCGGTTGTTATTATGGATAGGTTTCCTGTATAAAGCTGGAATTTCTCCCAAGTAATCATCAAAGAAGACAGATACTTCACTTTCATTGGCTGGACTTTGATTGATACGGTTGATTGGGACTCTCTTCTTCAATTGACCTTCATCATTATAAACTAAGAGTTCATAACCATCGAATGCTGGTACTCCGTAAACCACTTCACCATTCTCTTTAAAGCCAACTGCATTTCTAGCTCCGCCATACCCTCTTTGAATGACTTCATAATCTCTCACGTGAAGTGATAAGGGTTGACCTGTGTCATTAATGTCATAAAAGTCTCCATTGACTCCACCAATGACGGTGAAGTTTGGATATTTTTCATTGACCTTATCGATAATGATGGGTAATCCTGACATGCCCCATCCATGAGCATCATAGTCATCAGCAACCACGATGTTGATATCGGAGAATGTTGTCGGATTGGCTCCGATATAGTTGATCACCTGATTGGTAACAAGTCCATCCATATCGATGGTGCCAACAATCTTGGTATGTCTTACACCTTCAACGTACTCAGTAACCTTAATTGTTTCATCCAGTCTGAAAAAAGCATTGACTTCCTGTAGTTGAACCAATGAGATTGTAAACAGCAATAAGATAAAAACGAGTATTTTTTTCATGTTTTATCCCTCCTACACAACAGGTAACACAATATCGACGGTTCCCACATTGGAAATCTCGAAGACAAGGTGATAGCTGGTTTCTCCAACCTGAAGCATGAAATCCATGCCTGAAATGTAATTATCGGTGATGGTCATTTCAAAATTGGATAAGACGCTTCCAGGAAATGCTTCTTCAAAGAAGAGTTGAACATCATCATGGTTTTCCATATTTAATAAATATTTATCTGTATTAAAAGTAAACCAGCTTGGATCAAAGTCTTTAAAGAATGCATAACCATCTGATGAACTTTCTTCAACTGTGGTTTTTGAGTATTGACTGCCTTGTGGACTGTACTGATAAAGAATTCCTTGTTGTCTTTCAAAGTATTCCTTTTGTAGATTCATTTCAAAGGATGATTTTTCACCATCGAACTCGATGATGATGTCATACAGATCAAATCCATTTTGAATGATGATATCCATTTGATAATTGGACATATCATCTGCATAAATCAGTGCGTCTCTTAACGCAATCTCTTCAGGCTCTAAAATGATTTCACAGACTCCATTGATGTTTTCTTCATTGGTTCCGCAAATGAGTTCTGTTTCTTGTACTGGCTCTTCTTCACACCCTTGCAGGTAAAACAAGCCAAAAAGCATAGCGATAAAAATGATTTTCCTCATATTTATTTCCTTTCTGATTGAAAATGATGATTCACTGCCATAAATAAATCATATCGTTTGAACATATTCATTTTATTCTTCTTTCTATGAAAATAAATGCCGAATAGTAAAAAAACAGGATATACATCATCTAAAAAATTAATATCACAAAGAAAAGAGGGCATTTTTCGCCCTCTTTGATGGATTGAAGATATTCAATTCATTTAATCTCAAGCAAGATCAAAACGATCTGCTTGCATCACTTTATTCCATGCAGAAACAAAGTCAAGAACGAATTTTTCCTTGGCATCATCTGCAGCATACACTTCAGAGATTCCTCTTAGTTCAGAATTGGAACCAAACACCAAGTCAACCCGCGTCGCAGTCCACTTGAGTTCTCCGGTTGCTCTATTTCGTCCTTCATAGATACCCTGACCTTCAGTTACTTCCTTCCACGCGGTATCCATATCAACCAAATTGATAAAGAAGTCATTGGTAAGCACTTCAGGAGTCATGGTGAATACTCCATATTTGGATTTTCGGAAGTTCGTGTTTAACACGCGCATTCCACCAACTAAAACAGTCATTTCAGGAGCTGTGAGCGTTAAGAGTTGCGCCCTATCGACCAAAAGTTCTTCAGCTGAAACTGATAATTTAGGTTTCATGTAATTTCTAAAGCCGTCTGCTTTAGGTTCAAGCACTTTAAATGATTCTACATCTGTCTGTTCTAATAATGCATCTGTTCTTCCTTGTTTGATTGGAACAACAATTGAATATCCTCCACGTTCAGCAGCTGACTCAATAGCCGCACAACCTCCTAAAACAATGAGATCTGCTAAAGAAATCTTCTTTATACTCGATTGTTTTTGATTGAATTCAGTTTGTAATTTTGTTAAGATTTTTAATGCCTTATTTAATTTTCTGGGTTCATTGACTTCCCATGTTTTCTGCGGTTCGAATCTGATTCTTGAGCCGTTTGCTCCACCACGCTTGTCAGAGCCCCTGAAGGTTGATGCTGATGCCCATGCCGTAGATACCAGTTCTGAAATAGACATTCCAGAAGAAAGTAATAAGCTCTTTAACTCGCTAATATCTTTTTCATCTACAAGTTCATGATCAACTGGAGGTACCGGATCTTGCCAGATCAATGCTTCAGCAGGAACTTCAGGTCCCAAATAACAGGAACGAGGACCTGAATCACGGTGTGTCAGTTTAAACCAAGCACGTCCGAAAGCATCTGCAAATTCCGCTGGATTCTTGAGAAACCGCTTAGAAATCGGTTGATAAATAGGATCCATTCTCAATGCCATGTCAGCAGTCGTCATCATTGGAGCATGTCTCTTCTTTGGATCGCTTGCATCTTCAACAGCCAAAGCTGCTTTTGGATCTGATGGAACCCATTGGAATGCTCCAGCAGGACTCTTAATCAAATTCCAATCATATTTAAATAGGGTAATAAAGTATCCCATATCCCATCTGGTTGGCATAGGTTTCCATGCCCCTTCAATACCGCTACCAATCGTATCTCTGCCTTTACCGCTTTTAAAAGTACTCTTCCAGCCAAGTCCCATGTCTTCAAGTGGAGCTGCTTCAGGTTCTCTGCCCACATGGGTCGCAGGACCTGCGCCATGGCATTTACCGAAGGTGTGTCCACCAGCGATCAATGCTACCGTTTCTTCATCATTCATCGCCATACGTTTGAATGTTTCCCTGATATCAACACCTGAGGCAACTGCATCAGGTACGCCGTTAGGTCCTTCAGGATTCACATAAATCAATCCCATTTGAACAGAAGCAAGCGGATTTTCTAAATCACGTTTACCTGAATAGCGCTTATCGCCAAGCCATTCAGCTTCAGAGCCCCAGTAAACATCTTCTTGAGGTTCCCAAACGTCTACACGGCCACCGCCGAATCCGAAAGTTTTGAATCCCATGGATTCTAATGCGCAGTTACCAGCAAGAATCATTAAATCAGCCCAAGAGATTTGTTTCCCGTATTTCTTTTTGATCGGCCACAAAAGACGTCGTGCTTTATCTAAGTTGATATTATCTGGCCAGCTATTGATAGGCGCTAACCGTTGGGTCCCGTCCGATGCTCCGCCTCTGCCGTCTCCCATCCGGTATGTGCCGGCGCTGTGCCACGCCATGCGGATGAATAGAGGACCGTAATGACCATAATCGGCAGGCCACCACTCCTTGGAGTCTGTCATTAATGCATATAGATCATTCTTGATTGCTGGAAAATCAAGCTTTTTAAATTCCTCTGCATAGTTGAAATCAGCACCCATCGGATTGCTTAGTGAAGAGTTTTGACGCAGCATCCTTAGGTTGAGCTGGTTTGGCCACCAATCTTTGTTTGATGGACCGTTACTGGCTGATGGTTTACTTGTTTTTCCTGTTACCGGACATTTTCTTTCTTCCATGATTTGTTTCTCCTTTGGTAAAAAATGGTATATTTTTAGTTTTAATTTGGATTGATGGTTATGAAATTAGATGTCATATTTGTCATTGATATGAAAGATTGATAAATTGATACTATAAAGTTTGATTACCTACATCTTATATCACTTGATAGATAAATACAATACCACAACCTGATTGACATGATTTACCTTAAAGTGGTTTTTAAGGATTTTCATCATTATGAAAAGAAAAAGCTCGTGCAGGATATGAGATTCATATCGTTTGCACGAGCTTAAGGGAATGAACTATTTTTTTGCTAAAGTATCTTTGAGATACGATCAGATACATCCTTTTTAAATCGATCGATATAATCTAGAACATAAGATTTGATATCAAGACTAGGATCTAAAATAAGCGGTGTCAAATCCATGGCGAAGATCAAAGCGCTTGCCTGATCGACGGCATGGGATGTTGAATAAGTCGCATGTGCGACTCTTCTTCCCTGAGTTGCAAGATCGTAACGCTTTCCGCCGATGATCTGTGAATCAAAGACTTCGACTAAAGCTGCAGCTAAATTGGGACGTTCGCTGACATTGAAGACTACCTTTTCGGAATCCAACATCCAATCTAGGTCACGCCATACCTCACATCCATAGACATGCTTGGGTAAAGCGCTCTTCGGAAGCTTGCGCAAAGCTTTAATCACCTTGGTTGTCACTCCGATGTGCGTATCATGCTTGTCAGCAAGATTATGGGTATAAATCACTTCTGGATTGGCAAGCTTAATCAGTTCAGCAAGCTCATCAACGATTTCCGTATTCTTTGGGTCCTTGGTTTCAGCGCTTGGATAATCCAATAAGGCAAGTGCTCCAAATTCTCCGATATAAGCTGCTTTTTTCTGTTCAAGCCTTCTGACCTGAATCATTTCCTGATCTGTATAGTCCTTATAGATTGAATCTCTGGCACTTCCTGAACCGTTTGTTACAACGACACCGAAGAACCATTGGTCATCCTTTCCAAAGCATTTTAAAATGCCATCATACGCCATGATTTCAATATCATCTTGATGTGCAGCGATGGACATGTGGGTGGTGCGCTTGATTGCTTGTTCCGTATCTGTTTGATCTGGGATAAAGAATTCAGCTGTTTTCTTGTTTAGTTTCATCATTGACTCCTTTTTAGTGATGCTTGATTTCAGTAAGGCTTGCTGCCGCGACGGATTGTCCGACGCGTCTATTTTTTTCATCTGGTAATGTTAAATGAATCTTTTTGGCTAGTTCAGGAAATTCCTTCTTAAGAACGAGATTGGCTTGATGGATGATTCTTGTTCCCCCTTCGCCTGAGGTGACTCTGCCCAATACCAAGACATGATCGATATCATAGAATTCTATGTAATAAGCAATCGCATATCCCAAATAGATTCCAATCGTATCAAAGATCATTCCTGCTTGTGTATTACCTTGTTTCAAAAGCAGTTGAACATGACTGAGCTTCTCAGCAGGTGATAAATCGGGACTCAATGATAACCCTGCTCGATCCGCCAATTTAATCACTGCATCCTGAGAGAAATACTTGACGCCGCATCCATAATCCAAAGACCATTCATCAACCATGGCGTCTAAATTATAATCCGCTGGAACGAAAGCGAGTTCGTTCAGCCATCCGGTGATGTTTCCCTTAGCATCGACATATCCCGCTGCTTGGGATGTTCCCATAGCAATCCCTAATACCTGATTGACATTCAAACTCATCGCACCAGCAAGTGCGGTGACGTCACCGTCATTGGCGACCTCGATGGGAATATCTCCCATTTCATGGGCAATGTTTTTAAACATATCCTTCACATGGAGTTCAAATTCCTTTTGAGGGACCTTGATGAAGAGAGATGCTGCCATGACACGGTTATCGATATATACGCCTGCTGCGCTGACGCCGATGGCATCTACACGAGGCATTTTGGATGCTGCATTCTTGATTGAATCTAAAATACCTTGATAATGATAGTTTGGATCGGTTTGTAGCTTGGGATGCCAGACGACTTCTTCTGAGTAGATAGAAACCCCATCAACAACAGCTGAAACCTTTCGATCGGATCCTCCGGCATCGAATCCGATGCGGCAGCCTTCAAGATGTCTTCCGAGTGGCTTAGATTCTTCATTAGAAACCAGAAGTACATGAGGGTGAGCTAGTTCAACTGAAAATTCATGTTCATAGATCCTACTCATGAATTCACGATCAAATTCACGCAAACCATTCCTTGAATAAACTGACTTAAGGTATGATCCTATTGAATCAGGACCTGAAAAGACTATTTTCCATCCGCCCTTGATCCAAAGAAGCGCTTTAATCAGACGTTCGATATAAAAACAGTTCGCTTCATATTCATTTTCTTCATCACTGAAGACAAAGGTATTAAATACGGAGGTTGTTCCTTGAGTTCTTTCGATTAAGATGGTTACGGGAACTGGATTGGATGAACGCATGACTGCTTGCTGGTAATTCTTAATCGCGAGAACAGGAGGCATGAAGCCAGGATCAAGTTCTGAGATGATTTTAGGTGTTTGATTGTATTTGAATGGATTCATAGGAGAAACATCTTCTTTCCGAGGTGATTGATAGTGTCATGAAATGATAACCTATTCTTATCTTACTTTGAATGATAAAGAATTACAACCTTGTGTACAAGATACATGCGTGTTTTGTCGCAAATGAAAAATTTTTTTCAGGTTAAAGAATCGGTAAATCAAAAAGCGTGCGACATCTTCATATCGCATGCTTTGATTTTGATTACGATAAAAAATTTTTATGTAGTAGTAGGTATTGATGTTCCTTCAGCCGAGAAGTTATGATCGGGCATGGTTTCAAGAGTTACACTCCATCCTGAGAAGGTGAATCCATCAGGTAATGTGGGTACTGGATAAGTAATTGTATCTCCATATAAATAACCCTGTTCAGCATAAACCAATCCATCAAGATAGTAAGTTATATAATAGGTAGTCTTTACATAATCCCCTGTGATGATCAAATCATGACCTGGCATTGTGGTAAAACTGTTATCCCATACAAAGTCGTGACCTACCATTGGTTCCATGCCTGGCATATTGATGATGGCTCCATATTCCACAGATGGATATGTTTCATAAACAGCGCCTTGATACATCCAAGTGATGGTGTAGCTATTGACTGAATAAATCGCGTTGATAATCCGATTTCCATTCACTAGGAAATCTGTGGTATCCCATGAAACAAAGGTATGACCTTCTTTGGTTGGATATTCTGGAGAAGTGATGGTTGTTCCCGGTTGAACGATTTCTTCTAAGTAAACCTCTTCACCTGACATCCAGGTTACCAAGTAACCAAATGTAATTAAAGTGATGGTGACTTCAGTTTGTTTACCAGAAGAATCTGTGACAGTGATCTTATATCCTTCTTGGGTGAGCAAATCAGTGATAAGAACAGGTTCACCATTCTTGGTAATCATATCAACTGTAGGAACAAGTTCTCCATCAACATTATCTATAATTGTGATTTTCTTTAGTAAATCTTCAACAGTACTATCCAAAGGCATTTCAAGTTCATCAATCGTTTCAGTCCATTGATAAATCTCTTCATCATTTTCTATACTGATTTTTGGTGCGAAGCCATCAATTGGATAAACAGAAACATTCAAGATACCTTCGTTCAAATAAACATCAACGCTCCTTGATACCTCAAGCACTGGATCCGATATTTGCCAACTGAATTCTGCATAATCATTAACATTCCATGGAACTGGATTGGAAATTCTTAAGAATCCATCCGGAGTGACTTTTCCGAAGAAAGCTACCAATTGATACTGACCAAAATCAAGATCTGGTCCCGGAATTTGAAAGGATAGATTTCCATTGAATGTCAGTGTTTGTCCTGTATAGACTTGTGGAATCTCATGATTCAGTTCAATCAATTTACCACCGATTTGAAGTGCATAATATATGCTATAGGATTGATTGTTTTGTAAAAGTGGAGATTGGTTTAAAGTTCCTACCAGACCTGAAGTATTGACCACGCTTGAAGGCATCGTGATCGAACCCGTTAAGTGTGATGATGTATCAATCAAACTAATCGCATCCAAATCATTTTTAGAAGGTAGTTCACTAAAGCTGATTTCATCTAAATCATTCACCATTTGGATCAATACTGTTCTGATGCTTAAATAATTGGTGATGAATGCTTCAGCAGCAACCAATTGTTCAAAACTTCCATACATGTCAGCTGGTCCGCCCATCACATCATTCATCACTGATATTTTTCTACCAATGGTTTCATGGTTTTCATAAACATATCCCAACTCATTAAATAACAATGCAGTATCTCCAAACTTATATATTAATCCAACATCTTCAAAATAAACAGTCAGCATTTCAACAAGCTCAGCAATCGTTGTAGCATCCACATAAAGCGATGCCATGCCATAGTAATTATGATAATAGTCATAATCCCTATATCCTTCGCTTCCGATTATCACGCGAACACTTTGAAGCGTGACATCTCCGGTAACAGAACCTCTATTTCCATAATAACTGCCTTTCGAAGTTCTAAATCCAGCAGTCACTTCAACATCCCATACATCCATGACCCACCAATCCGGCATCGTTTGAAAGCCTTCATCAATTAAAAATGCTTGGGTAGATTCTGAATCTTGATTTTCTTGGTACATTCCACCTTCTTCAACCAATAATGCTTCCACACCATTCATGGATGGAAGGCACAGATCAACGATAAATCCACCATCAAACATTGGATAAATCGTGAGGACATCTGTTGAGGCATCCGGAGAATATACCGTCATGATTGGATTTTCTGGATAGTAGATGAGTTCTCTTACATCATCAATTCCTGGTTGAATGGTGTACCATCCGTAATCGCCTGATACCATGTGCATGTTATTATCATAATACTCAAAGAAGCCTTCATCGTTTAAATTGATTCCACGATAATGATGCATATCTTCTCTAGGTAGATATTGCTCATCCAGCCAAATCGCGTAATAATTAAAATCACGTCCAGCAACAGAATTATGATATCCTAAAACACCTGGATATCCTGGAACTGTGGGGTCTGTATAGATTTGTTCAACCCAGTTTTCAATCACTTCTTCGCCATTCGCGTTATAGTAAACATAAATTTTTTCATAGGAAGTAATGGAGGAAGGAGCATATGCCCAGATCGTATAGAGTTCTACTCGATCTAGTTCTTCATCGTAGTGCAGCAGATACTTAAAATCGTCCTGAGTGACCCATGTATCAACAACCGTCAAATGATCAACCGCCCAGTCGGCACGGCTTCTTGCTTGTGATGTCACCTGGCCAGTGACATCATATAGATTGTTTAAGGCATGAGAATTATATGAGGTTAAGGTCTGTGTGATGACATGATAGCCATCAATGATTGCTGGCATTTGATAAAGATTTTTATGAAAAAGGTATTGTTGCCAGTAGGTATGAGGAATGTAGTTTGAAGGATCATAAGGATCTGAAACGTCTAGTGTAGTTGCTTGATTCAAGATGGAAGATAGAGTTCTGGAACGATGTGTGGATTGTGTTTCAGAGGCTTCAGAAAATATCGTATCCAAATCAATTTCAAACTGAGCATTTTCCAATCTATCCAAAGAAATCAAGAGCTCATCAGCGTTATCTAATCCTGCAATGGGCGTGCCTGTATATTGATAGATTGCATAAACTTCCAAATTATTTTGGACATTGGTAAAAGGAATGTCCCACCCAATAAAGTTATAATTAACAACGGATAATGGAACTGGAGCAGTCGCTGTCCCACCCCTTGGCACAGTGACTGTTTGAATCAAAATACCGTTGAATCCAAAAAATGTAACCGTATAGGTTTCTGATTGCATCATGCCTAGATTGAGCATAGACTGGTCAGAGAATGTAATGATGAGTTCATTTTGAGAATTTAGGATAGCATTGATGATAGTGCGTGTTTGCCCTATCGATAAGGAATCGATCCAAGCTTGATAGGTTCCGATGAACCCCAAAGATTC
>Ga0209000_1000612_pt1 | contig 31683 bp, 27 predicted proteins | sample RifGroD2_FD_183998 | JGI IMG/M metagenome (GOLD analysis project Ga0209000, IMG submission 183998) | Groundwater microbial communities from Rifle, Colorado, USA - Groundwater D2 (SPAdes) (version 2) | ecosystem: Environmental > Aquatic > Deep subsurface > Groundwater | place: Rifle, Colorado... | reverse complement strand
GGCGCACCTCCAGTACTATCCGGTCCTTCTCATCGAGCACTACCAGCACGCTGTTGTTTGCATGCAGGTCGATTGCGGCGTATAATTTCATACGTGTCCCCTCCTGTGGTTTTGTAATAGCTTCTAGGCAAAGCAATATTACAACAACCTGCGGGAGGGGACCTTTATATGATTATCGGGGTGAGGCGGAGGAATGGTTTTAGCGGCCCGGCGCGGCGCCGAAATATTTCGCGTGGCTGGCGGCCAGGGAAGCCAGGTCCGTGACCGCCAGCGGGTCCTGCCTGCCGTCGAAGAGAATGAAGCCGTAGGCGCAGTCCGCTTCGGTGAGCGTAGTCCGGGAGCCGTCGTTCTTTATGAAGACCAGGCGGCCGGGCGTCGCCGCCGCCACCGGGATGCCGGTGCCCCTCAGGAAAGCCAGCGCGGTACGCATGGCGGCCGAAGCCCGGCCGGGGAGTGAAACCTGGACGGCAACCCGGCCGCGGAATTCCGGGGCGTAAGCCGCGCCGCTGCCCGCAGACGCCGCGGCTCCGGCCGCGCCGAGGGAACCGGCGGCGCGGGGGGCGGCGAACTTGGCCTGCGCGTAGTTGCCGCGGGCCGCGGCCACGTGGGGGGCGGCTTCATACTTTTTATCAGCTTCCGAATAAAGGGTTGAGGCCGGCGCGGCCGGAACTTCCTGTGGAGCGGCCGGCGCTACGGCCGCTTCCGGGGCTGCCAGGCCGAAAGAGTTATCCGACATCCGGGAGGAGAAACCCTGGGGAGACAGGCTCTCCCCGCCGGGCCTGTTGAGGTTGAACACCACCAGCAGGGCGGCCGCCGCCGCGGAGAAGGCCAGTACCGGCTTCAGCCAGGGGCGCCCGGGGGCGGGGGCGAGCGCCGCCTTCTTCAGCGAAAGTGGGACCGGCTCCATAGCGTGCTTTTTGACCAAAGCGGAAACGGCGTTCAGCTGGTCCAGCCTGGCGCGGCAGTCCTGGCAGCCGGCCAGGTGGGCGGCTACCTGCGCCTTCTCCTCCGGCCGCAGTTCGCCGTCGAGATAGGCCGAAAGGTTCTCCCTGCAGATCTTATGTTCCATGGTCTTGCACCAGCCCGCTCATTTTCCGCCGCAGCGCCTCGCGCGCCCTGGAGATGCCGGATTTTACCGTGCCCAGCGGCTTGCCGGTGATCTCCGCTATTTCCGCGTAAGAGCGGCCGTCTATCTCTCGCAGCACCAGCATGGCCCGCTCTTCCGGTTCCAGCCCCGCCAGCGCCGCTTCCAGGGCCGCCTTCTCTTCGCCCTTCTCCAGCGCCGCTTCCGCCCCGTCGCCCGGGTCCGGTACCTGCAGCGCGGGGGCTTCGTCGCCGCCGCCCCAGCTCAGGGAAAGCGTTCGCCAGAAAGAGCGGCGCTTCTCGCTGCGCACCCGGTTCTTCCACACGTTCACGGTGATGCGGTACAGCCAGGTGCCGGCGAAGGACTGCTCGCGCAAATTCCCCAGCCCGCGCACCGCCTTCAGGAAGGCGTCCTGGGCTATGTCCTGGGCGTCGCTCTTGTTGCCGCTCAGCCTCAGCGCCAGGTTGTACACCATGGGCGAGAATTTCTCGAACAGCTCTTCAGCGTCCAAGGCGGCCTCCCGCTGCCATGCCGGTTAGACACCGCGCGGCCGAAAAAGTTCCGTAGCTGTGGTTCATTCGGAGGGTTCCCGGGGAAAGTTTAGCAAAAAGGGGAAAGGCCGGGAACTTTTTTGGAATTCTGGTGTCTAACCGGGGAAGGTACGCAAGGAGGCTATATGAAAACCATGAACCTGATAAGAAAAACGCTGGCGCCGGCTCTGCTGCTGGGCCTGGCGGCGCTGCTGCCCGCGCAGGTGCAGGACCTGGGCGAGGGCTCTCTGCAGGTGACGGGCGGCGGGCAGCGCCTATTGCCCCTCAAGCATACCGAAGTAAAGGCCGGGATCTCCGGCTTCGTGGCCGAGGTGAGCGTGACGCAGGTGTTCGCCAACGACGCCGACCTGCCGCTCGAGGCGGTCTACGTGTTCCCGCTGCCGGAGAATGCCGCGGTCAACTACATGGAGCTGCAGACCGGCGACCGGACCATAAAGGGACAGATAAAGAAGCGCGCGGAGGCCAGGCTGGAATACGACCGCGCCAAAGCCCTGGGGTATACCGCCGCGCTGCTGGACTCTGAGCGGCCCAATATCTTTACCCAGTCGGTGGCCAACCTGCCGCCCGGCAAGGAGATAAGGGTAACTCTTAAATATATACAGCGCCTGGACTACGACCACGGGATCTACAAGTTCAGCTTCCCGATGACGGTGGGACCGCGCTATATCCCCGGCGGGGCCGCGGTGACGGACGCCTCGCGCATCACGCCGCCGGTGGTAAAGCCCGGCCAGCGCTCCGGCCGCGACATCAGCGTGGAGGTCAGTCTGAACGCCGGCATAGCCGTCAAGAACATCCGCAGCAATTCCCACGAGATACTGGTGAAGGCGCTGGCCGGGAACGCGGCCGAGATCAGCCTGGACGAGGAGGACCGCATTCCCAATAAGGACTTCCTGCTGACCTACGAGCCCGCCGTCAAGGCCGTAGACGCGGCGGTGCTGGCGCATAAGAGCGGCAAGGACGGCTACCTGACGCTGATGGTGCAGCCGGCGGCCGACTTCCCGCTGACGCAGATCACCCCCAAGGAGCTGGTCTTCGCGCTGGACGTGTCGGGCTCGATGAGCGGCTTCCCGCTGGAGACGGCCAAGGAGCTGGCGCTGCGCTGCCTCGAGGGGATGAACCCCGACGACACCTTCCAGATCTTCTCCTTCGCCTCCGGCAACCGGCTGCACTTCGACCGCCCGCGCCGGAACAACCCCGGCAACGTGGCGCTGGGCCGCGCTATCATCAACGGCATACAGGGCGGGGGCGGCACCGAGATGCTGGAGGCCCTGCGCAAGGTGCTGGAGTTCCCCAAGGACCCCGAGCGCATGCGCATAGTGCTGTTCATGACCGACGGCTACATCGGCAACGACCCCCAGATCCTGGCCTTCGTCAAGGAGCACCTCAACGGCAGCCGCATCTTCCCGCTGGGCGTGGGCTCCTCGCCCAACCGCTACCTGCTCGAAGAGCTGGCCGTGCTGGGCAAGGGCGCGGTGCAGTACGTGCGCCAGGGCGAGAAGCAGGCGAAGGTGGAGAAGCTCATAGTGCGCTTCTACGACCGCATCTCCAGGCCGGTGCTGACCGACCTGACGGTGGACTGGAACGGGCTGGACGTGCTGGACGCCGCGCCGGGCGCCATGCAGGACCTGTTCGCCGGCCAGCCGGTGTTCCTGCACGCCAGGTACAGGAAAAGCGGCGCCGGCAGCGTGCTGCTGAAAGGCAAGCTGCTGGGCAAGCCGTGGAAAATGCAGGTGAAGGCCGACCTGCCGGAGCGCGAGGCCGGCAACGCGGCCATGGGGCCGCTGTGGGCCAGGGCCCGCATCGCCGAGCTCGGCCGCGCCGCGGCGGGCCGGGAGGACGCGCGGAGCAAGGAGCGGATCACCGCCCTCGGCCTGGAGCATAACCTCGTGACGCAGTATACCTCGTTCGTGGCGGTGGACCGCAGTACGGCCGTAGCCGGCAAGGCGCTGCTGGTGCCGGTGGAGAGCGAACTGCCGGAGGGAACCCGCTATGAGGGCTTCTTCGGCGGAGGCGCCGCCGCTCCCAGGGCTGCCGGCTACGTGTCGGCGATGCGGGGGAATTACGCCCAGGCCAAGTTCTCAGCCCCGGCGTCGGTTGCGGTCTTCGGCAGCAGGACCGGGGCCCTAGCCGGAGAGGAGGATAAGAAAACGGAACCCGCCGAGAATAACCGGTCGTCGAGGACGGCCGGAGAAAGCCGCATAGCCGCCATGGCCGCGGAACTGCTGGCCGCGCCTTCGGAGCGGCTGGCCAGGCAACTGGTCTCGCTGCAGGACTTGGACGGCGCCTTCATAGAGGCGGACGGCGCCAGGGCCGCTCCGCCGGAGCAGGCGCTGGCGCTGCTGGCCCTGATGAAAGCCCGGTCGGCGCTCGGCGGCCTCAAGGAGGCGGTGACGGCGGCCTGGACCTGCCTGCGCAACAAGTCGCCCGGCGGCCTGGGCGCCAGGCTGGTGGTGAACAACGCGCTCAAGGGCGGGCCCTACATAGGCCGGGGCGGGGTGCTGCGGGAACTGGAGGCGCTGGCCCCCGAGTTCGAGAAACTTAAGTAGCGGGTTTTGGCCGGGGAGAAGGGATCCTTTTCCCCGGCCGCTTTTTCAGCTCTGCTCGCTCCTGGACCTGAAGGACGAGAGGTCGTCCATGCCGACTTCGGGGTCTATCTCGTCTAGCACCCAGCGGCCGCCCTCCCGGGTGAATTTCCACAGTTCGGTGAATTTTTCCTGTTCGTGCGGCTTGCCGCTTATTACCTCGCCGCCCGGTTCCCTGGCCTTGTAGTCTATCATCGCGCCCTTGATATAAACCCAGAACTGGTCCCTGGAATTGTCCGTATAGTCCACCGCCTCCACTATCCTGGCCTCGAGCAGGTCAATGTCCTTGAGCACATTGCGCTCGCCCTTCTCTATCATCAGGTCGGTCTCGGCCTTGTGTTTGTCGTAGAGGCGCCGGCTCATGTAAGCCCTGGCCAGCTCCTGGTCCCGCCCGGTCCAGGCCTCCTGCACTTTGAAGTAGCACTCCGCCACCCTGTTCTTCAGGTTCTCCATGTTCCAGCCGCCGTCAGCGGCCGAGATGCGTTCTATCAGGGCCGCCGCCTCCCGGTTCTTCGTGTAGATCTTGTAATGGAGGAAGGCTATATAGACCAGTACGAAGGGATAGATCAAAATAGCCCCGATGCCGCCGCCCCGGCCGCCGCCACCGCCCCCTCCTCCGGCCCTGGAGAATAAGTCCGGGGGCAGCAGCAATAGCAGCAGTATAAGGAAGGGGAGGGCCCTCCATGCCGCCGCAACGATTTTTTGTCCGGGAGTATCCATGGTCTTTCCTCTTTGGCCGGCGCCGCCGGCTTTTACGGAAAAACTATACAAAAATAGGCCGGCCGCTTACAGCGGTACTTGACCAAAGTCTTGCCCGAAAGTCCCGGTCGGGTCTGGGTACTTCGGCTCTTACGGGAGTTGGCATATTATTTGTTCAATATCAGCCTAGGGGAACCGGAAGTTTTTAAGGCAAATCCAGATACAGGAGAACAGAAAACAGATGAAACAGATTAAGAATATCGGTATAGCCGCCATGGCGCTTTTCCTGGCCGGCTGCGACGAGATCAAGTTCAACGGCAGCATGAACATACTGGAGCAGATCAGCTTCAGCCAGAGCCAGGGCAAGACCGTGACGGTCGCCCCCGGCCAGTTCGCCTCCAAGGTGACCTTCAGCGGCAACAACAGCAAGAAGAAGATCAAGTTCGAGATCAAGAACGCCGACCCCGCCACCGAGGTCAAGCTCGAGTTCGACAAGAACATCGAGATCGGCGAGACCTTTAACATCACCGCCGCCCAGCTCAAGCAGAACTTCGACCTGGCCGGCACGATGGCCACCAAGGTGGAGAACTCCCCCGAGTACTCCGGCTACGAGGGCTGCTCTTACCAGTATCCCCAGACCGTCTGCCGCTCCAACAAGAGCGCCGACGAGGCCGTGTCCGCCAAGGCCGCCGCCGTCGTGTCCGAGTTCGCCGCCGTCGAGGCCGTGGAAGTCCCCGAGGCTTCCAACCCCGAGATGGTCGACCGCGGTCACCCCAACCCCGGCCAGTTCAACAATGTGCCGCACACCCCGGTCTGCTACACCAACTGGGTCACCCGCCCGGGCCAGCGCTACGTGCGCTACTTCGTCCGCAGCACCCTGCGCGACATAGAAGCGAACTTCCTGCAGAACGGCAAGACCCTTGGTTCCTTCAAGGGCGGCTCCAAGCAGAACGAGACCGTGTACACCTATCAGAGCGACTGCCGCTGATAGCGCGCAAAGCAATAAAAAAACCGGGCCCCGAAAAGGGCCCGGTTTTTTTATGCGCCGGAAGCTGTCAGGCGGCCTGCGGGTCGCCGGGGGAGGGGAGGATTCCGAGGGCCTCGTCCACTGCCTCCATGAAGGCCTGCAGATTGAAAGGTTTTTCGAAGTAGACCGCCGGCAGCGCTTCCGGGGCCACCTCGTGCACGGAGCCGGTAACCAGCAGGCTCTTGGCGCCAGCCTTCTTACCCTCGAAGAGCTTTATCAGGTCGGTGCCGACGCCGTCCTGCAGCAGCAGGTCGGTGATCAGCAGGTCGTAGTTGCCGCTGTTTATCAGGCGCGCGGCCTCGGCAAAACTGGCCGCTTTCGAAAGGGTGTAACCGGTGTTGGCGAAGATGCGGCCGTAGATGTTGAGCATCGCCGCGTCGTCGTCAGCCACTAGGATCTTCCTGGACATCGTTTTCCTTGCCTTACGCTATAGTCCCTCACCGCCAGCTTAGCCCCCCGGCTACAGTATAAGTGTAACAAAAGTTACACTCGCGCGACAGGGGCATACGGCCCACCCGGGCGTAGGTCCAAAGCCCGGCAGCCGGCGCCCTTCAGCGGGGCGGCCGGCTGAGCGCCTCGCGGGTTTTCTGGGTAAGCAGGTCCAGCGTGAATGGTTTCTGCAGGAAGAATTTCTCGGGAGCCAGCATGCCGTTCTCCAGCACTGTCTGGTCGGTGTAGCCGGACATGTAAATGACCCTCAGCCCGGGGAACAGCGGCTTGAGCCTGTCGGACAGTTCGATGCCGGTCATCCCGGGCAACACCATGTCGGTCAGCAGCAGGTCTATGGGCTCTTTGCGGAGTTCGCAGATACGCAGCGCCTCCTCGGCGCTTGAGGCTTCCACCACCGTCAGCCCGTCCTCGGTAAGGGTGCGGCTGGCCAGGCTCTTGACCTGGACGTCGTCGTCCACCACCAGCACGGTGCCGCGCGCGGCGGCGTACTGCCTGGCCGGCGGGGTCAGGGCGGCGGCGGCTTTGTCGGCGGCGAGCGGGAAGAAGACCTTGAATACCGAGCCCCGGCCCTCCTCGCTGTACACCACTATGCTGCCGCCGCTCTGCCGCACTATGCCGTCCACGGTTGGCAGGCCCAGGCCGGTGCCCTTGTCGCGCGGTTTTGTGGTGAAGAAAGGCTCGAAGATGCGCGCCTGCACGGCGGGGCTCATGCCGCAGCCGTTGTCCGTGACCGCCAGCATCACGTAAGCCCCCGGCAGCAGCGTGCCGTGGCGGTGCCGGTATTCGGTGTCCATGCGCAGCACCGAGGCCTCCAGCGTGAGCTTGCCGCCGCGGGGCATGGCGTCGCGAGCGTTGACGCAGAGGTTCATTATTACCTGTTCCAGGTAGCCCTGGTCCGCCTTCACCAGCGCGGCGCCGCCGCGGGCCACTACAGTCAGCCTGATGCTCTCTCCCAGCAGCGTGGCCAGCATGCCCCGCATGCCTCCGATCACTGCGCCGATGTCGAGGACCTTGGGCTGCAGCACCTGCTTGCGACTGAAGGCCAGCAACTGGCGCGTCAGCGCGGCGCCGCGCAGGCCGGTATTGTGTATTTCCCTGGCGTCCGCGCGCCGGGTGTCGCCCTCGGGCAGGGCCTTAATCAGCAGGTCGCTGTAGGTCAGGATGGCCGAGAGCATGTTATTGAAGTCGTGAGCTATGCCGCCGGCCAGCGCGCCGGCTATTTCCAGCTTCTGCGCCTGGCGCAACTGCTCTTCGCTCTGGCGCAGCGCCGTCAGCTGCAGGCCCAGCTCGTGCGTGCGCTGGTCCACCATCTCCTGCAGGCGGGCGTTCTCGGCCCGCTGTTTCAGGCTGGCGGCCCTTATCTTCATCATGGCCCGCGCCTGCACGGCCAGCTCGCAAATCTCCAGCGGTTTGGTCAGAAAAGCGTCGCCGCCGGACTCGAAGGCTTCCCTGCAGATGGCGCCGTCGGGTTTGGCCGACGTCATGAAGATAACCGGGATATCCCGCAGCCGCTCCTCCGCCTTGAGCCGCCGGCAGGTCTCGAACCCGTCCACGCGCGGCATCATGATGTCCAGCAGGATGACGTCGGGGTCCTTGGCGCGCGCCAACTCCAGGCCGGCTTCCCCGCCGGAGGCGGAATAAAATAGCGCCCCGGGCAGCGCTTCCTGTACGGCCGCGGCCAGTTCCTCTAAATTCTCTTCAGCGTCGTCGATGGCCAATATCTTGATGTTATTGTCTTTCATTCTATATCTGGTCGCGGGGACGGCCTGCGCGGGCCGGGGCGCCACTGGCGCCGTGAAAAGGCGGGGAGGCCCGTGGAGCCGGGCCCGTTCAATATTTGCCGGCCAGCCGGCGTCCGCGGTTACCGGTATGGAGTATGTCGAACATGGCCGACAGGATCTCCCTGTTCTTCAGGGTTTTGAGCACCGCGAGGAACTTTTCGCGTTCCTGCTGCGGCTTGCCCTTGAGGATGGCGCGCACCTGGCTGGAGACCTGGTGGTCTAAAACATCTTTGACCTCCAGGTCCAGGCCGGAGAAGATAGCCACGACGGAGACGTTCAGCCCTTTGGCGATCTTGACGAGGGTGCGCAGGCTGGGAGTTTTTTTTCCGTTCTCTATGCAGTTTATGAAACCGCCGTCTATGTCGGCCATCTCGGCCAGCTGGTTGAGGGTGAGGCCGGCCTGCTTGCGTAAGAACCTGATGCGTCCGCCGATGTTGAGGTGCTTATAGTCCATTGTTGTCCTCACATTATAGACATAATGGGCGGAGGAGGAAATACCCTAAAAGACATAGCCGGAAAATTGTCCTTCGGTCATAATACCGCTCGTTGCCAAGGCCGTCGGTATTTGTCCATAATAACCTGGGAGAGAAAAATGAAAACATTCCTTGTTTGCCTATTGTTGGCCGCCGCCGCGCCCGCCGCTGCCGGGTACACGGAGGCCTTCGGCATGATGCGCGTCAGCGACGAGCAGGCAAAACTGCTGGACCCCATGTCTTACCAGACCGCGGCCGAACTGGCCGGCAGCGATATCCTGACGGCGCTGCTGGCCGCCAACGCGCAAGCCCTGGAGCTTTTCAGGCAGGCGGCGCTGGCGCCCGGCGACGGCTACACCTTCGCTCCCAGGCCGGAGCGCCTCACCACTCAAACCCCGGTGCCGCAGTTTAAAAACCACTTCATCCTGTTCCGGCTGCTGCTGCTCGACGCCAGGCTGCACCTGGCCGCCGGGCGGCGCGCCGAGGCCGAGCGGGACCTGCTGGCCGCGGCCGGCTTCATGGGCCAGCTTACGGAACAAAAGTCGGCGCGGCTGCTCAGCTCGCTGTCCCAGAACCTCGCCGTGCAGAAGGCGTTCACGGTAATGGCGGAAAGCCTGCGGGGCAAAAAAGTTTCGCCCGGCTACCAGGAGGCGCTGGGGGCGGCGCTGGCCAGGACCCACAACGCCATGGACTTCCTGCGCGGGGCCATGCTGGAAGAGACCGAGATGTACAAGGGCACGGTGGCCGAATCCTTCGCGCCGGCCAACGTGGAGAAAGAGCGGGCCAAACTGCCTTTTACGCAGCGGCTGATAGCGAAGCGCCTGCAGGACAAGGACTTCTTCGACCAGGCCCGTACCCGCGTGAACGGCGCGCTGGACCAGCGCGCGCAGGCCTTCATAAAGGCCTTCGAGACCAACAACGCCGCCTACCTCGGCGAATTCGTAACAGAACAGACCGCCGCGCTGAAGGCCAGGGCCGAAGCCGGCGGCAGCATCGGCTTCTTCGAGGGGCTGAAGGCGGGCCTGATCGGCGACGACGCGGTAAAGAACCGCATAATAGACCAGCTGGTGTACAATGTGTGCGCTATCGCCGTGCCGCAGTACCACCGGCTGGTGCCGCGCTACCACGCCGCCTATGTCATGCTGGGCGCGCTGCGGACGGCCCTGGCCGTGAAGGCATACCAGCGGGCCAACCGCGGCCGCCTGCCGGTCTCGCTGCAGCAGGCCGCGCCGGGCTTTATCTCCGCTCTGCCCGGGGATTCTTTCAATAAGTCCGCGCCGCTGGTCTACGCCCGGGCCGGCCGGGGCTTCAGGGTGTACAGCTACGGCCCCGACGGCGCCGACGGCGGCGGCCTGGCCGAACTGGACTACCGCGTTTTCTTCGAAGACGAGACTAAGAACGCCGGCGACATAATTTACGGCGAGTGAGGGCGGGAGGGACCGTGAACGGGAAAGAAACGATAAAGATCACCGAGGAGGAGCGGGCCTTCCGCGACCTGAACCGCGCCACTTATAATTCCGGGCGGATGGCCGAGGCCTACGCGCAGGCCGCCGAGTTCTACGCCGCGCATCCGGGCAGCCTGTACGCCAGGTTCGCCTTCGCCGTGATGTCCGGGGACTACTCCGAGGACGCCTCGCTGCCGGAGGCCAGGCGCAAGGAACTGCTGGCCGAGGCGCAGCGGCTGAGCCGGGAGGTCTACGAGTCCCCGGAAATGCCGCGCTGGGAACTGGCCACCGCGGCGCGCAACGAGTATTTCTGGTTCCACGGCCTGCACGCAGAACAGTACGCGCTGGGCGAGGCGCGCGTGGCCGCCGGCGAGCCGCGCGGCTATTACTCCATGTGCGTGGGGGCCGCCTGCCTGGCAGGCAAGACCCTGCGGGAGGGGGGCGGCCGCGCCGCCGCCGAGATCTGGGCCGCCAGGGCCGTGCGGGCTTTCCATGAGTTCGAGAAACTGGACCCGGCCTGGTTCAACATCAACCCGTTCTACGCCCGCGCCCTCGCCATACTCGGCGACGGCCCCGGCGCGCTGGCGGCCTTCAGGGACATGTACCGCAAACAGAAGGCCCCTGTGAAAGAGGCTGAACTCGCCCGTTTCCACGCCGAAATAGAGGAGCTGCTGGCCCTGCGCGGCTGAGCGTCCGGTTTTTTGCCTGGGTCCTAAAGCGGCGGGGGCCTGGTCCTTATGGCCCCTGCGCCTCCGCGGCGCGGGGGCTATAATATTTTCGTGAAACTTCCCGGAAAGATATTTAACGGCGGCCTGGCCCTGCTGGCCGCTTTCTTTGCCGGGGCGGCCGAGGCCGCCGAGATCCGCTTTGATACCCCCGGCGGGCCGGGGCTGGCGGAATACGCGCGCGGCGCGGAAATCGCGGTGCCGCTGGCGGCGCCGGCGGCGCCGGTCGGGGCGCATGTCTACGATTTCAAAACCCTCTACGGCGGCCTCGGTTATCCTTCGCCGGATTATTTCGGCTCCACCGAAGAAGAGGTGATGGACCTCGACACCTATACCAGCAAGTACGACAGTTTCTACGACGAGATAAACGGCTACCTCCGCTTCCACCCCGCGCCTTACGAGTGGTACGGCACCGGCCCCGAGGACGCCAAAGTTATAGTGGAGCATCTCGACAATGTCTTCCGGCGGGCGCCCGCCATCCCCGGCGACCTTATCCTTTTCCGCGGCCTGGGCCTGGGCTGGCACGGCGGCGAGCCGCTGGCTCCGGGCGAGGAATTCACCGACAAGGGTTATGTTTCCACCTCGGTCAGCTACGGAGTGGCGCGTTACTTCGCCCTGGAGATGGGCGACGAGGAGAAGCCGGAGCGCCGGGCCGTCTTCGTCCTCTACCTGACCAGGCCGGAGGAGCGCGGCATTCTGGTGGACCAGGGGGAGGACGAGGTGATGCTGCCGCGCGGGCGCAAATTCCGCGTGATGGCGCGCAAGGACGGCGCGCTGAAATACGACCTGTACCTGGTGCAGGCCTGCGCCGCCGCCTGCGAGACCGCGACGCGCCCGGATGTGGGCGCCTTCTGGCGCGGCTTCGAACCGCGGGATTGAGCCGCTTTTTGACCGCAGGCCGCCGCCCGGCGGCTTTTGCCATTTAAGGGGCTTTAAAAGGTAAAATTGAGGTCAGGCAAATAACCATGACCCCTTTCGACCAGAACCCCAAGGACCCGCTGCACGGCATCACGCTCAAGGACATACTCGAGCGGCTGGTGAAGCGCCACGGCTGGGAGGAGATGGCGAGGCGGGTGCAGATTCGCTGTTTCATGAACGATCCTTCGATAAAGTCCAGCCTCACCTTCCTGCGCAAAACCCCCTGGGCGCGGCAGAAAGTGGAGGCCTGGTTCGTCCGCGAGCTGCTCACCTACCGCCCCGGCAAGGAATAAGCCGCCGGCCCGCCCCCGCCAACTGACCGGAGGGCTATCCGTAAAATGCCGGGGCGACCCGGCGTTTTCATTTTAGGTATACTTTATCTATGGAAAAAGAGAGTAAAACCGGCCCGGGAATGATGCTGTTCATGGGCGCGCTGGGTTTGTCCGGCCTGCTGCTGCCGGCCGCGGTGGCGCTGCTGCTCTACTCCGCCGGCCTGCTGCGCGCCGAAGTCTTCGCGGATCCCGGGGTGCGCTGGGCGGCGCTTGGGACGGCCATGCTGATGGGCGGCTTCGGCATCTGCACCGTTCTCCTCGGCCTGCCGGCCGTGCTGCGGGTGCTGTTCTTTTCCAAGGAAGCCGCCCTCGCGGTGACCCGGGCGCTGGGAAACGTGGCGCTGGGCGGGGCCGCCCTGATAGGGCTTTCCATTTACTCGGCCGCCGTGCTGCTGGATTCGTGGCCGGCGCAGAGCGCCGAGGCCAGGGGCAACATAATGATAGCCGCCGCCATCATGCTCGCCGGGATAACCGTGCGGGGCTGGCTGGAATTCGGCCGCGCCAGGCGCAGCCGCGGCCTGGGCGAGGCCGGCCTGGACCGCGACGAGATCGTGATCTCTCCCGGCGAGGAGATACGCCTGCGCCTCAATACCGAGAAGCAGGCCGCCTCCGTAGAGGCCGGCCTGCTGCTCTACTCAGAGAACGGCGACGAGCCTATGGCCCGCTACGAGGCCGCCGTGGGGCCGGCCGAAGCCGGGCCCAAAGGCTGGTCCTACCGCATTACCGTGAGATTCCCGGAGGGGATGCCCCTGCCCTCGGAGGGCGGCTGGTGCCTGTCGGTGAAGGCTACCGGCAAGAACGGCGGCGTCTACCATGACTCGCTCAACGTGGAGCCGCGCGGCGGACGGTCCGAAGCTTAACGATGGAATTATCCGAAGATCAGCGCAACGCACTGGAGCGGCTGCTGGCCTGGTATAAAAACCCGGACAGGGCCCCATATATCACCATGGGCGGCTACGCCGGCACCGGCAAGACCACGCTGATAGCAGTGCTCAAGAACGAGCTGCAGCGGCTGGACAAGAACCTCAAGATAGCCTTCTGCAGCTATACCGGCAAGGCGGCGCAGAACCTCAAGAACAAATTGAAAGAGGCCGGCGCGCTGTCGGTCAAGGATTCGGTCGGCACCATACACGGCCTCATCTACACGCCGCGCGAGGGGGGAGACGGGCGCATAACCGGCTGGGACCGCAAGGATTTGCTGGAGCGCGGCCTGATCATCGTCGACGAGGCCTCCATGGTGGACGGCCTGATCTGGAACGATCTGCTGTCCTACAATATCCCGGTGATAGCGGTGGGCGACCACGGGCAGCTGCCGCCCATCTCCGGCAAGTTCAATCTGATGCAGGCGCCGGAGCTGCTGCTGACGCAGATACACCGGCAGGCCCGCGACAACCCCATCATCCGGGTCTCGCAGTTCGCCCGCACCACCGGCCTGATACCGCCGGAGCGCTACGGCGCCGGCGTGGTGAAATATCTTAAGGAAGACAGCGACGCCCAGGAAAAAAGCGGTGAGCTGCTGGAGTCCTACTCGCCGGACACCCTGATCCTGTGCGGCTACAATAATACCCGCAACCGCATAAACCAGTTCATGCGCGCGGCCCGCGGCTTCGAGACCCCCAAGCCCTCTTCCGGCGACAGGGTAATCTGCCTGCGCAACAATCACAAGAAAGGCATATATAACGGCATGCTGGGCACCATCGTCAGCCTGACCCCGGCCCAAAAGGACTGGTACCAGGCCGAGATACAGCTCGACGACAGGGAGCGCCTCTACGAGGGCCTCATCTACGCGCCGCAGTTCGGCGCGCGGACCGGCATCAATTTCACGGCGGACCGCAAGCTGGCCATGATCGGGGACCTGTTCGATTTCGGCTACGCGCTGACCGTGCACAAGGCGCAGGGCAGCCAGGCCCGGCGCGTGGTGCTGTTCGAGGAGCGCTTCGCCCAGATGGACGACGAGATGTGGCGCCGCTGGCTTTACACCGGCGTCACCCGCGCCGAAGAGGAGCTGTACCTGTTCGGCTAGTTATGAAGGACCTGGTCTGCAAGATCTGCACGATTAGACTGGTAGAAGCGGCCTACGCGCGCGCCCCGTGGTTCCGCCTGGTACGCTGGCCGCTGCGCCTGGGCATGCTGCTGCTGGGCCGGCTCTACGGCGCCGATACCGGCGCCTATACGGTGCGCAGCCCGGCCTGCCGCGGCTGTCCGCGGCTGGTGAAACTGGAGCTCAAGGAGAAGTCCGCGCTGTTCCGGCTGCTGAATAGCCTGGTGAACCCTTATTTCGACCGGCTTCTGGAGCGGCTGCTGACGGAGCGGGAGCGGGCCGAGGCGCGGAGTTACGCAGAGCGCGCCGTGCGCGGCGAAACGGAGGATGGCGGGCATGATGAAAAACATTTATAGGACGGCCACTTACTCGCTGCTGTTCATAGCAGGCGCGCTGGCCGTGGGCTACTACACCCTGCCGGTCAACCGGGTGAACATGCGCTCCCGCCTGGTGATGCTGGGCGACTTCGACGGCAACAACAAGTGGGACGCCGCCGACGCCGAAAAACTCTCGGCCATAGCGGCCGACCCGTTCTCGCTGCCGGCCGGGACCGTGTACCGCGCCGACGCCAACCGCAACGGCCTGCTCGACGAGGAAGACCTGTATTTCCTGCGCGAGCTCTATAAGACCGGCGACCCGTACCGGGCCCGCGACTATTTCACCGCCAAGGGAGTAGTGTTTCCCTACCCGCGCGACTTCTTCCGCTACGTGCCCGACACCGAGTACCTGCAGCACCCGGTACTGGCCATAGAGCATCCCGCCGAGGCCGCCTCGCCGCTGGAATTCCTCGGCGCGGCCAGGGCCAAGGCCGCCTTCGGCTACCGCTCTGAGCTGCTGCGCGAGATCTACAGCGAGGGCATAAGGTTCTCGCTGGCCTACGCCCGCCGCGCCTCCGGCCTGCAGCCGAAGGAGAAGGAATACGCCGCGCTGAAGACGGCGCGCTGCGCCGCCCTGTGGCGCGCCGGCGGCTACCACGAACTGCTGCTCGAGCTCATGGCCCTCACCGAGGACGCCGAGACGCTCACCGTGACGGGCCAGCCCGCCTTCGTGGCGCAGAGCCTGTACCTGCGCGACCACTTGCGCGGCCTGCTCGAATCCAAACTTTACAAGGAGTACCAGGCGGGCCGGGCCCCGGCGGAGGCGGTGTTCGCCGAGCTGCGGAAATACCTGCGCGAGGACATGAACATCGAGGCCGACCCGGCCAACCTGGAGCCCCCGCGCGATTTCCTGGAGCTGAAGAATTACGCCGACCGCGCGCGCTGGCAGTACTACAAGAGCACCTCCAGCCGCAAGGATTTCCGGAAGTTGCTTCTGTTCGCCCAGTACGACAGGCGCTACCTGCGCGCCGCCGCCCGCACCACCCGCCGGCTGGAGGACGCGCCGCTGGAGAACCACAACCTGCCCATGGTGCTGCTGTTCCGGCAGGCGCTGGCCATCAAGGAGGGGAATAAGCTGGCCGCGGTGGGCCTCATAGACGAGGCCGTGCGCGTGCCGTTCACCTGGGTGAAGGCCATCCCGCGCGACAAATTGCCCGCCAGCGTGGCCTTGGAGAATTTCCTGCTGCCCGGCAACAAGGAGGACGGCTCCGACAAGAGCCGCCACTGGAACGTCTTCGGCGGCATCAGCCTTTACAAGAGTCCGGAGGAGTCGCTGCGCCTGGCGCTGGCGCGCGAGGTAAAGGATTTTCGCGACCATCCGTCGCCGCAGGCGATGACCGAGTTCATCCGCGACACCATGGCCAACCTCAACGGTATCTACTACGTGGTCAGCATAAACCCCCTTCTGATAAAATAAGGCCTATGGAGTATATAATTGTCCCCGCCGCCGCGTTTATCGCCTCTGTGCTCAGCTTCTATTCGGGCTTCGGACTGGGTACGCTGCTGATGCCGGTGCTGGCCCTGTTCTTCCCGCTGCCGGTGGCCATAGCGGCCACGGCCGCGGTGCACGGCAGCAACAACCTCTTCAAGATAATGATGGTGGGGATAAAGGCAGACCGGGACCTGGTGCTGAAGTTCGGCCTGCCGGCCATCGCGGCGGCCTTCGCCGGCGCCGTGGCGCTGCATGTCTTTACCGCCGTTTCCGGCGGGGCATCTTTCAGCTATGTGCTGCTGGGCAAGACGGCCGTCATCACGCCGCTGAAATTCCTGCTGGCCCTGCTGATGCTGGGCTTCGCCGCGGTGGACATACACCCGGCGCTGAAGGGCATGAAGTTCGACCGCCGGTACCTGCCGCTGGGCGGCCTGTTGTCGGGCTTCTTCGGCGGCCTGAGCGGCCACCAGGGCGCCTTGCGCTCGGCCTTCCTGGTGAAGACCGACGTCACGCCGGAGGCCTTCGTGGCCACCAACGCCGCCATCGGCTTCATGGTGGACCTGGCCCGCATGCTGATCTACGCTTATACCATCTTCGCCCTCGGCGACGCGGGCGGCATGGAAGGCTTCCCGGCCGGCATAGCCGGCGTAGCCGTGATCGCCTCGGTGGCCGGCGTGCTGATAGGCCTGAAGTTCCTGCACAAGGCGACGATCTCCGTCATACAAAGCCTCACCGCCGCCATGCTGGCCGCGATAGCCGTTTTCCTGGGCACCGGTCTGATATAAGTTTTCAAATAGGATAGAATATAGCGGTAAAAACCCGGGGCCGCTACAAAACATGCGAAATACTATCATCCTGACCACCGTCCTGACCCTCGCCGCCGCGGGCCCTGCCTGCGCCCTGCAGAAGCCCACCCGGTCCCAGCTCGAAACCTACTCTGCGGACGGCACGCTGGCGGCCAGGCAGGCCTTCGCTAAAAGACTCGGCACCGACCGCTTCGCCCCCGGCGCCGTGGCGCGGTTCAAGCGCGGCCGTCAGCTGAAGGCGTTGCTTGGCAGGGGCCTAGCTCCCGCCGCGGCCGCGGCCCAGCTGCCGCCCCCGGCCTGGCGCGGCATGCCCGTTACCGGCACGCCCAAAGTGCTGGTGCTGCTGATAGAATTCGGCGACTACCCGCACACCAATTCCTCCACCACGGTCAACACGCAGGTATTCGGCGCCGGCGTCGGCGGCCCCCCCACGGAGAGCCTCACCAATTTCTACTCCAGGTCCTCCTACGGCCTGCTGACCATAGGCGGCAATACGCTGGGCTGGTACAACACCACGCTGGCGCGCGCCAGCGTGCCCGAGACGGATGCCGGCCGCGAGGCGCTGATCAAGCAGGCGCTCAATTATTACGACGGCATCGGCCACGATTTCACGCAGTATGACAACGACGGCGACGGCGCCGTGGATTATTTCGCCGTCATCTGGACAGGCCCCGACAACGGCTGGGGCAATTTCTGGTGGGGCTATCAGACCAGCTTCGGGGATACGGCCTACAAGCTGGACGGCAAAAGCTTCGGCACCTACTCCTGGCAGTGGGAATCCAACCCGGCCGGCGGGGCTTATGATCCGCTGGTGCTCATCCACGAGACCGGCCACGCGCTGGGCCTGCCCGACTATTACGATTACGACCCGCTAGTAGGCAATTCCGGCGGCGTGGGCGGCCTGGACATGATGGACGGCAACTGGGGCGACCATAACGCTTTCAGCAAGTTCATGCTGGGCTGGCTGGAGCCCGTCACCGTTTCTGCCGGCGCCGACGCCGGCACGCTGCGCCCCGCCGACGCCAACCCCGACGCCGTCAAGCTGATGCCAGAGGCCGAGGCCGGAGAGATCTTCAGCGAGTATTTCCTGGTGCAGAACCGCGACCAGGCCGGCAACGACCTGAACCTGCCGGCCAGCGGCCTGCTGATCTGGCACGTGGACTCCCGCCTGAACGCCGGAGGGACCGATTTCCTCTACGACAACTCCTACGCCGCCCATAAACTGCTGCGCCTGATGGAGGCCGACGGCCTGGAAGAGATAGACGCCGGCGGCGCGGCCGACGCGGGAGACTTCTATACCGGCGCGGCCGCCTTCGGGCCGGGCACCTCGCCCAACAGCGCCAAGTACGACGGTTCCTATACCGGCGTTTCCCTGAACAACATAGGCGGCACTACCGCCGCCACCACCTTCGATTACTCCGTACTGAACGCCGCCAGGCTTGTGACGGTGACGGACAACCTCTTCAGGCCGCTAAAGGGCGGCACCTGCAAACTGGACGTGACGGCGCTGAAGCCCGGGAGCCTTTCCATAAAGATCTACACTTCCGCCGGCGCCCTGATAAAGACCCTCTACAACGGACCGGTAGCGGCCGGCCCCGCCACCTATAACTGGGCCGGCGACACCGACGGCGGCCGCACCGCGGCCAGCGGCGTGTACATAGTGCAGGTCAGGGGGCCCGGCGCGGGCAAGACCCTGAAGGTGGTGCTCATAAAATGATACTCTCCCGCAATGCCGCCCCCCTGCTGCTCGGCGCGCTCCTGCTCTCCGCCGGCGGCGCCGCGGCCGAAAGCGGCCTCACCGGCGCGCCCATACTCAACCGCCCGGTAGGCGCGCGGTCTTCGGCCATGGGCCGCGCCTTCACCGCCGTGCCCGGCGACCCCGAGGCGCTGCTCTACAACCCGGCGGGCCTCGCCTTCGTGGAGGGCTTCTCGCCGCACGTCTCCTACATGAACGGCTTCAGCGGCGGCAGCTACGGATTCCTGGCCGCACCTATAAAGTTCCGTAATTTCGTGCTCACCCCGGCGTATCATTATTATAATTCCGGCACCATCTCGCTGAACCTTACCGACGGCACCGTGGGCAGCGTTACCGCCGAGCTGGACAAGGTGGCCCTGCTGTCGGCCGCCTACCAGCCCGCGCCCGGCCTGGCGCTGGGCGTCACCCTGAAGCGTCTGGACATAGACCTGGCGGAGACCGCCTCCGCCGACGCGCTGAGCGTGGACGTGGGCGCGCTGTACCGGCCGACCAGCCGGCTGAGTTTCGGCGCCGCCGTGCTCAATACCGGCCAGGAAATAAAGTTCGAGGAGGACGCCGACCCTTCGCCGCGCGCCCTCCGGGCGGGCGTGGCTTATAAAATGGTGCCCAGGAAGCCCAACTTCATGGACCCCTCGGCGGACATTTCCTATTCCGACCTGCTCTTTACCGCCGACTGGAGCAAGGTCATCAAGGAGGACGGCTATTTACAGGCAGGCTTCGAGGCCAACATGCTGCTGCCGCAGCGCATACTGCTCAGTCTGCGCGCCGGCTACCTGTTCGACCGCGAGGAGGAGGGCCTGACTTTCGGTTTCGGCTTCAGGAGCGGGCGCTGGACCTTCGCTTTCGGCTTCGAGACCCCCAAGAAACTGGACGCCCGCCGCCCGGTCTCGGTCACTTACGACTTCTAGCCAATAAAAAACCCGGCGGGAAGCCGGGTCTGTTGAATGCCGGGCCCCGCAGGGGCCCGGTATCTTTATCTTTCGTCAGCGCGCAGGGGCGAGTTTCGCCCGGATATCCATGAGCGCGGCATCCAGCGCTCTCGCGGACTCTACGATAACATGGGGTTCTATCCCGTGGTCCTCGATGGGCGTGCCGTCGGGCTGCAGCTGTATCCAGGTGGGGATGCGCACCGAGCCGCTGCTGTAGGGCAGCGGTATCGTGACCGGGTACCCGCTGCTGCCCATAGTGGTCTCGCCGTAAAGCCTGGCCATCCCGCTGAACTTGAACATCACCGCTGAACCTTCGCAGGAACTCACGCAGCGGCCGTCCACCAGCATGGCCACCGGACCCCTGAAGGGAGAATCACCGCGCGGATTAATCATGCCGGAGGAGAGGGGCGTCCAGCCGGGATGTTCCGGGTCCTCTTCCAGTTCTCCGTAGCGGGCCAGCGTCTCGCTGGAGATCTTGATGGTTACCTTGCCGGTCGGGATCGGGTGGTCTACAAGTAAAGAGATATAGGCCCGGGTGTAACCGTCGTTGCCGCCGCCGTTGCCGCGCATGTCCACCACCAGCGCCCGCGCCGCTTTCGCCATCTCCAGGCTTTCCCCCAGGCCTTTCTCGAACTCTTCCTGCTCGCCGTAAAGGCGAGAAACCCGGGTTATCAGTATGCCGTCCCCGGTGAGGGTGTTCACCACCGCCGGCGGCAGCTGGGGATTTTGCTGCGGCAGGCCGTCATAGAAATAGGCGCCGAGGTGGGGATCGCTGAAAAGCCGTATAAAGGACTGGACGGCGGCCCGATATTCCGCGTCCGAACCGGCCGCCCGTACCCGGGAAAGATAGTCGCTCCTAATTGCCGCGTAGGAGAAACCGAAAAGACGCTGCTTGTTCTCGAGGTGGGAATAAACAGTTTCCATCTTTCCCAGGATGAAGAGGAACTCGGCTTCACGTTCCGCGGCCGTAAGCGGCGCGCGCCTGGAGGCCGCGCGGAAGGGGATCTCGAATACGCCCGGAGCTACGGTTTCGCCTGAGAGGGGGTTAAGCCCGGCTTGGCCGCCGGCGGCCGCTATGCCGGCCGGCAGGGCTGGCGTTGCGCCGCTGAAAGAGGCGGAGCCGCCGGTCCTGCCATCGAAGTTGAGGTCGAGCGCCGGGGCTTTGGCCGCCGCCGCCAGGATTATGAAAACCGCGAATATGTTTTTTTTCATGCCGATCAAAACGGGGCAATATTTATGCCGACCCCCCATGCGTCAGGGGGCGCGGTAGAGGCGTATGCCGGCGGCTATGGCGCCGGCCATGCGCTCCTGGCCGCCCTCGCTCTTGATGAAGGCCGCGTCCTGTTTGTTGGTGAGCACCGCCATCTCTATCGTGACGGTGGGGATCTCCGAGAAGATGGAATAGGTCAGCGCGCCCTGGCGCGAGCCCACCGCCGTGCGAGAATCGCCGCGCACGCCCTGCGGGCGCAGCGCGCCGGCCAGGCCTTCGGTCATGCCGGCGGCCAGCGCGTCGGCCAGCGGGCGGCTGCCGGTAATAACTCCAGAGGCCGGGCCGCGGGTGCCGTTCTCGGGATCGTTCTTGTAATCGTAGACTCCGGGCCGGTCGGGGTAGTACAGGGCGAAGCCGGTGCCGGGCGTGCTCTCGCAGTGCAGGTGCACCGCCAGCGCCGAGCCGTTATTGCACAGGCGGGCGCGGTCCTTGTTCTCCACGTAATGCAGCTCGGCGTTGCGGGTCAGCAGCACGTCGTAGCCCTGTTCCTTGAGGATGCGCTCCAGGCGCAATCCCACCTGCCAGTTTATCCTGTTCTCGTTGGTGCCGTTGACCATGGTGGTGGCGGCGTTGAAGGTGTTGGGGTGGCCCGGATCCACGCAGATCAGCTGGCGGGCGCGCTGCGGCACAGGGACCGCGGGCAGCGAGGCGGTGACCAGTTCGCCGCCGGGCAGCTCGTCCAGGGCGGCGGCAACGGTCCGGAGCGGGGAGCTCAGGGTTATCGCGGCCAGCAGGGGGAGTATCAGGTTTTTCATATTCTTCGCGCCTATATAAAGTCTATCAGGCGCAGAAAAAGTGTCAAGGGCCGACAGGCCCGGTCGGTAGTGGGACTGACCGGCGGGCCCTGTCCCTATCGAGGCGAAGCCTCGATAGGTGACGACACGCCCTTGTCGGGGTGCCGTGCTATACTATTAGGGATGAGTCCGGAAGAAATACTGAAAAAACGCTGGGGCTACGACGCCTTCAAGCCGCTGCAGCGCGAGGCCATAGAGGCCGCGCTGGCCGGCCGCGACTCGCTGGTGGTGCTGCCCACCGGCGGCGGCAAAAGCCTCTGCTACCAGCTGCCGGCCGTGGCCGGGCAAGGCCTGGTGCTGGTGGTCTCCCCGCTCATCGCCCTGATGGACGACCAGGTGGCCGCCGCCCGCGAGGCGGGCCTGGCCGCCGACGCGTTGCATTCCAATTTAAAAGTCGGCCCCAAGCGCGAAGTTTACGCCAACCTCAACAACGGGACCACCGAACTGCTCTATGTCAGCCCCGAGCGGCTGCTGGCCGGCGACCTGTACGAGGCCATAGCCCCGCGCCTGATACTCGCGGCCGTGGACGAGGCGCACTGCGTGTCGCACTGGGGCCACGAGTTCCGCCCCGAGTACCGCAAGCTGACCGAGGCGCTGGACCTGTTCCCCAAGGCCGCCCGCATGGCCCTCACCGCCACCGCCACGCCCGCCGTGCGCCAGGACATACTGGAGCGGCTGGGCCTGCGCTCCCCCGAGATTTTAGTGGGCCACCCGGACCGGCCCAACTTGGTTTACCGCGCCTTCCCGCGCCGCGACCAGATCAAGCAGGTGCTCGAGGCCGTGCGCCGCCATCCCGGCGAGGGGGGCATAGTGTACGCCCAGACCCGCAAGGACGTGGAGCGCCTGGCCGCCAAGCTCAAAGAGGAAGGCGTCTCCTGCGCGCCCTACCACGCCGGCCTCGGCGCCGAGGAGCGCCGCCAGGCCCAGCACGATTTCGTCAACGAGCGGCTGGACGTGATAGTGGCCACCATCGCCTTCGGCATGGGCATAGACCGCTCCAACGTGCGCTACGTCATCCACGCCAACACGCCCCGCTCCGTGGAGCATTACCAGCAGGAGAGCGGCCGCGCCGGCCGCGACGGCCAGCCGGCCGAATGCACGCTGCTGTTCTCGGCGTCGGACCTGGCCACCCACCGCTGGCTGGCCAAGAAGGATTTTACGCTGCCGCCCGAGCGCCTGAAGGCGCTGGAGAAACAGCTGCGCGACATAGGCCGCTACGCCTCGGCGCCCGTCTGCCGCCACGGCCTGCTGGCCGCCCATTTCAGCGCGCCCTACCCGGCGGACGGCCGCGCCCAGGACGGCTGCGGCGCCTGCGACGTCTGCCTGGGCGAGACCAAGGGCCTGCCCGACGACGAGGCCCTGCTGACCGCCAAGAAGGTGCTCTCGGCCGCCTGGCGCGCCGAGGGCCGCTACGGCACCGGCTACGTGGTGAATTTGCTGCTGGGCCGCCCCAACGACCGCATGGCCGCCAACGGGCACGACAAGCTGCAGGTGTTCGGCCTGCTCAAGGAGGCCGGCGAGCCCGCCGTGCGCTCCTGGATAGACCAATTGATAGTACAGGATTTCCTGGAAGTCACCGAGGACAGCGAATACCCGCTGCTGCGCATCACCGCCGAGGGCCGCGCCCTCTGCCAGGACCGCGGCAGCGTTAAACTGGGCCAGCCGGCGCCGGCCGGCAAGGCCAAGAAGAAGCCCAAGGCCCTCAAGGCCGTGGCCGGAGACTTCTCGGACGCCGACGAAGCCGTGTTCCACCGCCTGCGCGCCCTGCGCCGGGCGCTGGCCGACAAGGCCGGCATCCCGCCCTACGTCATCTGCCACGACTCCGCCCTGGTGGAGATGGCCGCCGCCAGGCCCGCCACGCCGGAGGCGCTGCTGGAGATCAAGGGCATGGGCGAGAAGCGCGTGCAGAAATACGGCGCCGCTTTCCTGGCCGCCGTGGCCGGCCAGGGTGACCTGCCGGAAGCCGACTGAGGGCCGCCGGCGCCGCGCAATTCATGGGCTTTAACTTGAACCGCTAAATTACTATTTCATAACATATCTTTCGTTAAGGCTGTTGCTTTGGGTTGCTACAGGGGACGATGAGACTTCTTCTTATACTGCTTCTCGCAGCGCCGGTGTTTTTTGTTCCGGACTGCGGCGCCACTCCGCCTAAGGCTCTTCTTTCCGCCAGGGAAGCCATCCTCTCGTCCACCGGAACCCCCCAGGCGGCGTTCCTGAAATACGTAGAGGCCTCTAAAAACTCCATCGCCGCGCCGGCGGTGGCCGAATACGCCTATGCGCTGGCCTACGCTGGCATGGGCGAGGCCGCGCTTTACAACATCGACCGGGCGCTGATAACCGAGCCGCTGAACGCGGAAGTGCGTTTCTACCTGGCGGAGTTGCTCAACGCCGCCGGGCTGGAGGAAGCCTCCTCGGAGCAGTCCGCCCCGGTCCCCGCCTGGCTCGGGGGGAAGCCGCTCAAGCTGCCTGCGCTGGAGGTGACGGTGCCCGACGGCGATATGGAGCGCGCATCCGCCGCCATCGGCCTGCTGATGGCTCAAAGGCGTTACGCCGAAAGCGCGGTACTTTACGACAGGCTGTGCGCGAAGCTGCCAGCGGAGCCGCGCTGCCGGGCTGGCTACGCTATCTGCCTTGAAAAGCTGGGCGCATACCGCTCGGCCGCGGCCGAGGCCGGAAAGGATCTCGCCTTGAGCAGTTCAACGGAGCATAAAGCGGCGGCGGAAGACTACATCTCCGATCTGGGGAAGCGACCGCCGCTCACTTATTCTTCGGCTAAAACCACCCTCAAAGGACGTTACCTTGCCTATCTGGGCGGGAGCCTGACCAGGGCGGACGGCCGCAGCCTCACGGCGGTGAGCGCCAGGCTCGGGCGTTTTCTCAGCGAGCGCGTGGACGTCTCGCTGAACGCCGCCCTGACCGGGGGGCGGGAGGATGGCGATTACAACGGCGTGACGCTGGGCGTAAGCGGGCGCTACAACAAGCCGCTCGGCCTGACTCCGCTTAACTGGACTTTGGCGGCAAAGCTGGAGCGCGTGCCCGCGCCCGAAAAGAACACAAGCCTGCTGCTTTCCCCCGGTTTAAGCTACTTCACGGCGTCTGGCTCCCTCGATCTGTACCTCGATATAGCTCTCGCGGGAGCCTTCAGCGGCAGCAGGACTCTCTCGCTGGGCTACACGGTTTACTTCGGAGGCGGAAAATGACCCGGTCCGCGCTGCTCTGCCTGGCGGGCATAGCCGCTTTCCGCCTGGCCGCGGCCGCGGCCGAGCCCGTAGCCTTTGTCGGGACGCCGGCGGCGTCCGGCGGCGTGGTGCGCCTGAAGGCAGCCGAACCGTATTTGAAGTGGAAGAAAGCCGAGCGTAAGGCCGCCGTAGAGGCTGAGTCACGCGCGTACTCGGGCGTAGGCGCGGCCGTGGTGGAGTACCCCGGTGGCGGCGAGATCTGGACCGTAGAGGCTGGCAGTGCCACCCTGGCGGATTCGTGGTCGCGCGGCGGCATGCGCTTCGGCCGGCGCGCGCGCAAGGCGGGCCGCTGGTTCGGCCACGTGGGCGGCCAGTTCGTGCGCGGGGGCGACCTGCCGTCCAACGGCTGGACCGGCCGCCTCGGCACGACCCTCTTCAAAGACCGCTACGACGCGGCGCTGGCTGTGTCGCGCAACACGTTCACCGAGTCCGACGACTCGGCGGTGACCACGCTTGGCCTGACCGTGCGCGCGCTGTATCCCTACACCGAGCACGCCGGTTTCAACCTTGGCCTCCAGCTTGACCGGGTGAGTTACACAGGTTACAGTAACGTTTCGCCCTCGGCGGTCGGGGGCATAAACATCTACCTGCCTGGCGGCAGCTTTGACGTCAGCCTGAGCTGTGGCGAGGCGGGGCGCCTGTCGCTGCTGGCCGGCTACACGGTATACATCACCAAATGATACGCGCCAGAACACTGCTCATCCCATTGCTGACGCTCCTGGCGTCCGGCTCCGGTGCGGCGACGCTTTCCGGGACCTGCAAAGTGACGGGGAACAGTTTCTCTTCTCCGTACGGCTACTGCGAACAGACTTTCGCGTTCTCGAGCGTCGAGCTTAGCGATGCCGACTGCCAGCTGTACAAGGCGCAGATGGACGGCGAAGCCTGCCGCGCGGTCGCGCCGTCCGGCGCCTGTAACTTTACGGCGGGCTATCTGCTGAGCGCCAACTGCAGCGGCGGCGGTTCAGGCTCCGGCTCCTGGTTCGGCGGCAGCGCGTTCTCGCTCGAACCGTTCGCCAGGCTCAATCCGTTCGGCCCGGAAGAGGGCGAGGCGTTCTACTCCGGCCACTACGGCTCCGGCCTGGAGGATTGGCGCGACGACGCGCTGGAGCGGTGGCGCGCCTACCTGGCCCGCAACGCATTGGCCAAGGAAACCGGCGTGTTCATCGGGCCGGACAATCCGTTCGCCCGGTCGCTGGAGTGGCTCTACCGGGCCCTGGCCGGCTCCAAACAGCCGGCCGCGCAGGTGGCGGGCACGTTCACCAATCTCGACTCCTCGCCGGAAACTGCGAGTTCCGCGCGTTACCAGGAAGACTTCGTGGGCAAGACGGTGCCGCTCCTGCGCGGCGAGGACGCATCCGGCCCTGCTGACGGCGGCTTCTCCGCGGTGAGCGGCAATAATCACGTGGCCGCGCATTGCCAGAGCGAGCCCGCGCTTTCCATCCCGCCTAGCTTCGGGGTTTCGTACGATTCCCTCTATGGCGGCCGGTCCGAGACCATCGGCCTGGCGCTGGAGCGCTTCCCCGACGGGCGGGCGGTATTTACGGACGGTTCCAACACCCGCTGGACGTTCAGGCCGTACGGGAAGCTGTCCCCGAAAAAAGGCGATAACTATTATCGTCCTCCCCTCGGTTCGCCCTACCGCCTGCTACTGGGCAAGCGCGGCTACCGCGTGGAGACTCCGGATGGCGACGTGATAGAGTTTTCGCCCGCGCCCGGTGAAGAGCGCTGGCGCCCCAGCCGCTACAACGCCGCCGACGGCAGCTGGCTCACCTATGCCTACGGCCCCAATGGTCTCGCCCGCATCACGGATATGCACGGCCGCTACTACGCTTTCGAACGCGACGCTAAAGGCCTGCCCCTGAGCGTCACCGACCAGAGCGGCAGGAAGACGGTCTTCGCCTACGACGCCCAGGGCCGGACCACGGAAGTGGCCTCGCCCGACGGCTTTGAAAAACGTTTCGATTACAACGCCGCCGGCCAGCTGACCGCCGTGAAGAGCGGCTCCCTCGCCGAGGAGCAGTTTACTTATGATGCCTCCGGCCGGGTGCTTACCTCGGAGGCGGCGGGCGGCGTGAACCGCCTTGAGCATTACTATAACGACGCCGCCTCGAAGACCGTAATCACTGACGGGCTGGGGAGCCGGACAGAGTATTCCTATGTGAACGAATACGGCCGCAAGTTGACCACCGGGATCACGGACGCCCTGGGCGGCCGGGTTTCCCTGTCATACGACCCGAATTACAACCTCGCCTCCGCCACCGACCAGCTTGGCCGCACCGTGAAGTATATTCGTAACTCCAACGGCGACCCCGAGGTTATTACCGATGCTATCGGCAGCACCTCCACCATACAGTACCAGGTAAAGCGCAAGTACCACGACGCCGCCGGAGAGCATGCCGACTATTATTCCAGGCCCATAAGAATAGCCGACGCGCTGGGACGCGTTACCAGCCTGGGGTATGACAAGTACGGCAACCTCGCCAAGACCGTGGACGCTCTTGGCAACGGGACGGAGATGGACTACGACAAAGCCGGGCATATGTTGAGCCTGCGCGACGCTATGGGGGCCACTTACAGTTATGAGTACGGCAGGGGCCTGTCCCGGAGCGTAGACCCGCTGGGCCGGGCGACCAGGTATCAGCGCGACGCCGAGGGCCGCGTGGCGCTGCTCACGGACCCGCTGGGCCGGAACACCTCTTTCACCTACGACCTCAGCGGCAACGTCACCTCCGTCACCAACCCGCAGAACTTCGTCACAAGGTTCGCTTATGGCGACGGTGCTTGCCCCTCGTGCGCCGGCGGTCAACTTTCGGCCCTGACAGACCCCAAGGGCAATACCTGGGCTTTCAATTACGACCAGTACGGCAGGCTGAGCGATACCGCCAACCCACTTGGCCAGAAGAAAACCTATCAGTACGACATGATGTCACGCGTGACCGAAGTGAGAGACCCGGCGGATAATCTCACCACCTATGCCTACAACGCGATAGGCAGGCTTACCAAAAAGGACATAGAATCCCCTTCCGGCGGGCACGCAGTAACGACCTACGTCTATGACAAGACGGGGAATCTTTTGAACGCCGCCAACGGCAACGGCATGGTCAGCTTCACTTACGACGCACTTAACCGCCCTGTAAAGACAGAGCAGCTGTTCGCCGGCAGGTCCTACGCCATCGCCTACGCCTACGACGCTGTGGGCAACCGCACCAGCATGACCACGCCGTGGGGGAAATATACCTACACCTACGATGCCCTGAACAGGCAGACGGGGATAGTTAACCCGCAGGGGATAAACGTGTCATTCGGCTACGACGCTGTCGGCCGCCGCACCAGCAAGAAGATATTCAAGACCACGCCGGAACTCCTGGCCGAGACCAGTTATTCCTACGACGCCGCGGGGCAGTTGCTCAATATCACCAACAAGGCGGGCGGCAAGGTTGTGGCCTTTACCAACTACCAATACGACGCCGCCGGCAACCGCGTTAAGAAGGAAGACCGGGACGGCACGACGCAGTACCGGTACGATGCCTCCAACCGCCTCATCACGGCGGAGCCAGTCCCGATGAAGATGGAGGATGCCGAAGTCTTCATCTACGACCGTAACGGCAACCGCCGCTACGATAAGGGTGCCTGGGATTACAAATACGACGCGGCCAATCGTCTCTTGGAGAACTCCACCTACACCTACACCCACGACCTCAACGGCAATCTGACCGGCCGTGCCGACAAGCGGGACAATAGCACAATCACCTACGTCTACAACCCGGAGCAGCAACTTTCAGAAGTCATAACCCCTGAGCACAAGGTGCAGTATAAGTACGACCCGCTGGGCCGCCGCCTTGAAAAGTCAGTGGACGGCAATATTGTGAGATTCTTCTCAGATGGACAGGATATTATCGCGGACCTTAACGCCGCCGGCAACCCTATAAACATCTACATCAACGGTCCAGGCATTGACGAGCCGCTGGTGATGACCAAGCCGGACGGCAAGAGCTACTACTATCATGCCGACGCCTTAGGAAGCGTAATAGCGATTGCGGACGATAGTAACCAAATTGTCGAAACCTACAGCTATAAAGCCTACGGGCAGCCGACGATAAAGGACGTCCAGGGCCAGACCATCGAAAGCTCAACCATCGGCAACACTAGGATGTTCGCAGCCAGAGAGTATGAGAGTGAAAGCGGGTTGTACAGCAATCGCCACCGCTACTTAGACCCAGGCAGAGGCGCATTCACGCAGGAAGATTCTATAGGGTTTGTAGGCGGAAATTCAAATTTATATGTTTATGCGAAAAATCTGCCAAGCAAATATTCGGACTCAACGGGCTATATTTTAGAAGAGGCAAAGTTGTGGTGGAAGGGTTTTGGATGGCATACCCATCAGGAAATTATTGATATCTACGCGAAAGATTTTAATCTTGCTAACGCGAGATTTGTGTTTTATAAACCCGATCTGCAAGCGGAGGGGCACACCTATTATAAGTACGGTGTAACTGGGGTTGCAATATCTGAAGTTGCTTTTACCAACCCTGGCTGGCTGAAATCAACAATTGGACATGAAGCTCAGCATGTGCAGGATATAGAGGCTATAAAAGCACATAAAATGGGTGGGGCGGAGGCTGAGGTCAGGGCATATGGGTGGGAATTAACCGCTGGATATATAAAAACAGATTCTGACGATATTCTGTCTGTCCTGGAGCAGTATCAAAAGAATTACAGTCTGCTCTCTCCAGAGTTGAAGAAGAAGTACTCAAGATGTCCAGGGAACTAGTTTTATGAAAAGCAACAGTATTTGGAAAATGAGTGTTTGCTCGTTATGTCTGTTTGTTGTTATTCTTTTCGGTCAAAAACTAGTTTTCAGGAAAAATGTAAATCAGATAAATGAAGGTTTCGACTGTATTAAAGGAATGGCGTCAGGAGTTGGCGGTACAGAAAGAACGGCAGCAAAATCGTTGGAGTTTACAGTCCATTTTGAGAAGCAGGAGTATTCATTGTCTGAGCGAATTCCCATAAAAGCAACTTTCAACAATACTTCAGATGAAGATTATTATATCGCGATCAGCAATCTTGAAGGCGGACTAGTATTCCGTGCAGAGGAGGGGTCTGTCGGAGAGATCGTTAGCAAATCAGTTTTGCTGGGAAGACCGGGCTTTCATGGAAAAGATTACTATTATCTGCTCAAAAAACATGAAAGTAAGGTGATAGCCGTTGAGTTCAATAAATTGTATTCCGTGAGTCCGATTGGGGAATATAAAATAACAGCGAAATATTGGAACTGCACTGCCGGGAATGTATACACAAGGGTGCCTGCTTGGAAATTCTGGAAGACTCAAAATAGGGTTTGGATCGGGGGGGTTGAGTCTAACGCGGTTTCTGTTAAATTTGTGAAATGATATTAATGCAGGATTGGTTGCTGCAGTTGCTCGCTGTTGAGAATGTAAAGTGTTGCGTAGGGTGAAAATCAGGAATTAGGAACAAACGCCCCCTCTTTCGGCCCAGAGCCACAGGGGATTTGATATGGCTATAAATGAAACAGCATTTTGGGCGGTATTTGTGTCTGGCGTAGTGAGTGCTTTTCTGGGGAGTATTTTGGGGATAATGCTCTATCCCACATTTAATCAAGTTATTGGGGGGTATGCGAAATATGGCTCGTGGGGGATTGGCGTTTGTGCGGCAGCGATTCTGTTTGCGTTCACACGCTATTGGATTGTCCATCTGCTGAAGCATAAATGATTCTGGGGTCACGGCGTCGATATCAAAAAGAAGAGAAGGCGAGGGATCTTCGCAATATTCGGAAGAGGGAGGGGTGCCAGTGAAAAGCCAGAGTGACGCGAAACTTCGAGAGCAAATCTTGTTCAGCGAAGGAGCACAACTTGCTGGAGTATCATCTGCTTGCGCTATTAAGATATTGTGCGCATTTGCCAGAGACAAAAGCCCGGAGTTGCGGATGCGTGTGTATGAGCGCATGAGCGCATACAAGGGACGAGAGATAGCCATGTGTCTTATGCGTTCACTGCATAAAGAGAAGGATGTTTTGGCCACAATCGCAGCCATGGAGAGTGTCGGGTGCCTGAAGATAACGTCTGCGATGAAAATACTTATTGCTAAATTGCATCACAGAAATCCCATGGTGCGGGGATATGCTGCGATTGTTTTAAGTGAGCGTTATGGGGCGAAAGTGTTGCGTCAGTTGGAAACCATATTAAAAAAAGAACGCTCGGCTTGGGGAAAGGCTGCATTGTATATAGGGATGTATAAGGCGGGGGCAACATATGTTCTGCCGGATATGTTGCGGTTGCTTAAGTGCCGGCAATATCGAGTTAGGTCTTTTATTGTGAATAATCTATGCGGCATAAAGTTCAATAATGACATCGATTCGGTCATCAATGCTTTGCGTTCCCAGGTTAAAATAGAAGAAAATGTGGTGGTCGCTTCTGCTATGAAGCGCGCTTTAAGGTGTGCACGGGCAATTCGGGTTAGGTCTTGAGACTTCCCGGCATCAAATGATTCGATCCACATTTCTGCTCATGTTCATGCTCGTGGCTGGGCTTTCGGCCTTTTCGTATGCCTCGTTGCCCATTTCTCCGACCAAGACTGTGATGTGCGGCCGCCTGCCCGACACCGCCAACCCACTTGGCCAGAAGAAAACCTATCAGTACGACATGATGTCACGCGTGACCGAAGTGAGAGACCCGGCGGAGAATCTCACCACCTATGCCTACGACTCGATGGGCAGGCTTACCAAAAAGGACATAGAATCCCCTTCCGGCGGGCACGCAGTAACGACCTACGTCTATGACAAGACGGGGAATCTTTTGAATGCCGCCAACGGCAACGGCATGGTGAGCTTCACTTACGACGCACTTAACCGCCCTGTAAAGACAGAGCAGCTGTTCGCCGGCAGGTCCTACGCCATCGCCTACGCCTACGACGCTGTGGGCAACCGCACCAGCATGACCACGCCGTGGGGGA
>Ga0209000_1000608_pt1 | contig 31840 bp, 30 predicted proteins | sample RifGroD2_FD_183998 | JGI IMG/M metagenome (GOLD analysis project Ga0209000, IMG submission 183998) | Groundwater microbial communities from Rifle, Colorado, USA - Groundwater D2 (SPAdes) (version 2) | ecosystem: Environmental > Aquatic > Deep subsurface > Groundwater | place: Rifle, Colorado... | reverse complement strand
TTACCGCGAGTGTTCATTCTTTTACAGTCCCCAAGGCTAAGTACGGGTGTACCGACTCGCACTTTCCCGATTGGATTTCCACCAATTGTACAATAACAACTTATCAGTACGCACGTTCAAGTAATGTGAAGCCTTTCTTTGTATTTCTTTTCACTTTCAACTTTCCACTTTCTATTTTCAACTTTATTCCCTCCTCTGTCTGATTGTTCGCTTTTTATACATATTATCATTTTATTTTTCTTTTTTCAAGTGTTTTGAGTTTTTTTATTTTAAGGTTTTATTTTATCTGCTATCAACCTAGAAATATCAAACTAACCGCCATCACTGCCATGCCAAACACCAAGCCTCGTATAGCTAAATGATGCTCTCCATATTTTTCAGCTGCTGGTAAAAGTTCATCGAGTGATATATATACCATTATCCCAGCAATCACAGCAAACATAGAAGCCATTAGTTCCTCACTCATAAAAGAATATAATACAACATAACCAAGTAATGCTCCTATTGACTCAGCTAGTCCTGCTAAAAAAGATAATGCTATAGCTTTTGTTTTGCTTTTTGTCGAATAGTATATAGGTATTGCTATAGCCATACCTTCAGGTATATTATGTATTAGTATAGCTATCATCATAAAAATACCTAGATTTATGTCTTGTATAGTTGCAAAGAAAGTGACAAGACCTTCGGGAACATTATGTATAAATATTACAATAGCCGAAAACATAGATTACATTTTACATTATTTTTTGCAAATTTTCAAGTTTATTTTTATTTCTAATTGACAATCCTTTGCATATATTATATTATTGCATTATACTAAAATATTCTATACAGAAAGGTTGTGAAATAATGAACAAAGGTTACGTTGCAATAATAATATCTATTATCATCTCTCTTGCATTAGTGGTGTCTACTTTAACGCTTTCAGATGCTATAAAGTCAATAAACAAAGATACTACTATCGCTGTTACTGGTTCTGCACAGGAAGATATCAAATCTGACTATGCAGTATGGACAGGGAGTTTCGGATCACGTGCTGTCATCCAAAAGGATGCTTACACAGCAATAATTGCAAATAAGGAAGTCGTACTTGATTTCATAAAATCTTTAAATGTAAAAGAAGATGAAATTGAGTTTTCTGCAATTAATACAAATCTAGTTTACAAAAGAGATTACAACGGAAACTATACTAACGAACTTGAAGGATATGACTTATATCAAACGGTTACAATAAAGTCTCCTGATGTGACACTAGTTGATAATGTTTCTAAACAATCAACCGATTTAATTGCTCAAGGAATCAACTTTACTTCTAACCCAGCACAGTTCTACTGTAAAGACCTATCTGCAGCAAAAATCAGAATGGTTGGAAAAGCAACAGCAGATTGTAAGGAAAGAGCCAATCAAATAGTGAGTAATGCAGGTGGAAAGCTTGGAGGTATACTTTCTTCTAAGACTGGAGTATTTCAAATAACTCCACAAAACTCTACTGAAATATCTGACTACGGCATAAACGATACAAGTTCAATTAACAAACAAATTACAGCCGTTGTAAAATCTACATTCAGCGTTAATTAGATATCTAGTACATAAAAAGATACTGACCATTTATTTAGGTCAGTATCTTTTTATGTACTAGATTATTCTGCAATTACTCCATCTGTAGGTGCCACAGGAGTTACATCTTGTATTGCTCCTGGTTGTTGTCCCATCATAAATGGCATAATAGTTTTTTGTATTGAAGGGCTTTGCATTGCTTTTCCTGTAATACTCAAGTATATTTGTGTACCAATTTCCCTATATTGTTCATCTGTTAATTCTGCTAAGTTTACTGCATCTTTTAGGTCTGGTGCAACTACCTTTATTTCTTTATTTGGATTAGCTGTTGTTGCTGACATTAGCATCTTTAGTGTAATTTCATCTGTCTTTGTAATTTGTTCAGCATTTATCTTTCTTATATTATGATCTCCATCAACTGCAAAATTATATTTTATTTTGTTTTCATCTGATATTTGTGCAGTTGATTCTGTCAACATTTTTTCAAATCCTTCATTAAAGCCTTTTGCAAACTCTTCATAGTTTTTATCGTAATCTTTGTTAAAATCTTCTTTAGCTTTAGTTATTTCTTCTAATGTTGAATTTAATAATTTATAGTCCTCTGTTTTTACTAGTATATCAAAAATTTCATTCATCTTATCCTTTGCAAATAGTTTTACCTTTTCATCAGAAATTAATTTATTTAATACCTCTTTTGTGGTTTCTAACATTTGCTTTTGATTCAATGTTAATTCATAATTTTCACAGCTATACGCTCTTTCTTTACCGTTTTCTATTATTGCAACATTTGCTTTTCCTTCATTTTTAAAACCATCTTTTAGTTTGTTCTTTAAAAGTTTATAATAGCTCAGTGCATCTACTTCTTTTAATTTACCTAAATTTTCATAAGCAAACAGTTCTCTATAGTCGTCTATATTTATTTCTTCTGTTATACTTGGGTCTATTTTCTTCAATATTTTATTTATGTCAGTATATTTTATATACATTTTTTTAGTATATATACCTGGCATATCTAGTACTAGCATATCATTATCTACATATGCATCTAGTTTCACAAATGATGTATTATCAAGCATTAAATCAAGATTCATATTATATTTGTCATCTTGTGATTTTATCGTTTTTACATTTAGCTTGAAACCTGCTATTAAATTTTTTATATCCTCATTTGATGGCATACCTTCTGATGCTTGTTCTTTCATACTTACTACTTCATACTTTAGTTCTTGATTTACTTCATATGATTTTAATAACATAGTAGAAATATATGCATTCCCTAATTTATCAAAATCATCCTCAATCTTTATATACGTCTTCCCACCTTGAAACATAGCATAACTTCCATAGATAGCTATTCCAAGTAATACTACTAGCAATAATACCTTTAACCCTTTTTCCTTTTTCATCCGTCTCTCTCCTTTTATATTTTCTATTAGTTTTTAAGTTACCTACATATTATATAAAGCTATGTCCAATTTGTCAATGCATTTATGTTTTATTTATAAAACTATTTTTATATGCTAAGATGATATTCAGGGTAAAACTCTTTCAAATAGCAAAAAAGTGCTATCGCACTTTCTTATCTCATAAAATCAACTAAACTTAACTGTATTATTTTAGCTCCAGCTGAAAGAGAAGCTTCGTATATAGTCTGTTGAGTTTTTAGTTTTGTTATAGTTTCTGCCAAGTCTGCATCTTCGTTGTCAGACTTGAGTTGTGTATAATTGATCTTATCATTTTCAAGTCTTGCTGTTATCAGATCGAGTCTATTCATTTTACTACCTAGGCCTGCTTGACACTTTAATGCATTCTTGCTATGATTATCTATCTTAGTTAACATACTACTTAATTCTTCTGTTAAGTTCTGCTGATCCATATTACCTATATTATGTACTAACCTATCTATATCACCTATCATGTCTACAGTTATTAAATTCCTAGCCTGTGTATTTATAGTCATTTTAGTATTTTTACTTACCTCATAATCTATGTTTTCATCTTCTATCCTATTTATCTTTTCATAATAGTCTATGTCTACAGACGCTCCTACCGCAAAGCCTGGACCTGCTGTTATCATCCCAGTATCCATATCTATCTTTACTTCATTTAGAACAGGTGATATACCGTCCGTAGATTTTCCATAAATTACAGCTCCTGGCACTGCCCCACCTATTGTAATCGTGTTTATTGAGTCTTCTTTTATATCTATATTGCCTAAGCTTACTTGGTTACTTGCATCTAATACACCCACACTTCCACCTATAGTCACTGTATCTACTGTGTCAAAATAATGTATCGGATTTAACTCTCCCGGTTTGAATCCGTCCTTTTCATATTCAACTTCTATCGGATCAGTAATTGTTGTATATTGCGCTTCATTAAATACCAACTCTCCTGTTTCTTTTATTAGATGTATGGTTTTCATTGCACCTGGCACTGGTGGATCATATGCATCGGAATCACTACTACTCTTTTCTACTATATTGTAAACTAGACCACCAACAGAATAATCTTCTGCACCTATTTTAACTTTTATTGTATTCTCAATATTTGAATATGGTAATTTATAAAAATAATTGTCATTAACCTTTAGTTGTTCCATTTCTTTTGTTCCGAATTCATCCATTATTTTAGTTTTTTGATTTACATTAGCATCAAACATTATTTTCTTATCCGTTTTATATCCAGCAAAAACGTATCTACCTGCATTTGTAGCATTTGATTCTTGGACCAATTGTTCTCTTAATTGTTTTATTTCTTCTCCTACTTTTTCTCTTTCGCTTTTCCCTAATGTTTCTGAAGACCCTGTAACACAAAGGTCTCTCATTCTTGCCATGATACCATTTACATTATCAATAGCACTCTCAGTTATGCTCATCCATGATTCTGCATCATCTACATTTGTTTTATATTGTCCGTTTTCGTATAAATTTGTTCTAAGCTTTAAAGATTTTCCTGCCACGATAGGATTATCAGAAGGAAGCTGTATTTTCTTTCCGGTAGCAAAAGTATTCTCAAGAGAATTTAACTTCTTAAGGTTTTTATTCATATTAAGCAACATATTATTAGAAAGCATTGAATTAGTTACACGCATGTGCTACACCCCCGTTATCTCGCTCCCATATTGTTTATAGTGGTATCGTAAATTTCATCTATTACAGATATCATTCTAGCTGCTGCACTGTATGCAGATTGGAACTTTACCATATTGGTCATTTCTTCATTTAGGTCTACACCAGACACAGACATCCTCTGATTAGTTATCGAATTAATAATATTGGCTTGTATATCTTGATAATTTCCCGAATACTTTGCATCTACTGCCATCTCACCTATTATAGAAGCTACAAAATCTAAAACCTTACCTTCTTTAAATAAACTTCCGTTATCTTTTATTGTTAAAAACTCATTAATAAGTTCGTTATTACTCTCCCCTGAATCTAATGTCTTAGATATCGCTAATGCTTTAGGATTTTGACTGAATTCTTTGGATAAAGAAAAGTTTCCTGCTGTAATTTTATTGTAATCTGTAAAAGTTCCCTTTCCTGTTTGGTTATATGTAAACACATAATTTCCAGTGCTACCATCTGCACTATATCCATTTACATTTCCTGTTACTCCATCTATTTTTGTTCCATCGGAGTATGCTCCTTCATTGAAAGCACTTGCAAAAGTTCTAACAAATTTGTTCAATTTATTTAAATAATGTGGTATTCCTTTGTAATCTGTTTCCGAACCTATACTTACGCCATCTCCTGGGACTACTCCAGTAGCATCTATTAGCTCGAATGTTATCTCATTCGTTGTTTCGTCATATGTATATGAAGTATACTCTTTATATGTATTACCTACCTTTAACATACCTGTATTTTGTATATCAGCTCTAGATATATTATTAACCGTTATTTGATTAGTCATTATGTTTACTGCACTTGCGTCCCCTGTAAATATATCGCCATTATTTCCATCCCTTAAATCTACACAACCCCTGAGTTCACCTTCTAGATCCTTTATGTTAAGTGCAAGACCAGTGCTCCACTCTATATCATACAATCCCACTGCATCTTCTGGATTGTTCTTATAATCTCTTGGAACTACCGAAAGTTGGCTTACATTATAGTGATCTACAAGCGTCTGCCCATTTATCTTAACTATAAAATGCTTATTGCTTTTTACCTGATCCGCTTCCGAATACGCACTATCTTTCAAACTAGAATTTTTTTCGACTTCATCTACTTCTATATTTACTATTTTTGATAATTCATCTGCTAATAACGCCCTTTGATCTCGCAAATCATTAGCAGTACTTCCATCTATCTCAAATTTATATATTTGCTCATTTAATGATTTTATTTGAGATGCTATAGAGTTTACTTGATTTACTTTAATCTTTATCTCATCATTTAATTCTTGTTGATAAGTTGTAAGTGAGCTAGCTGTTTCATTAAAAAAACCAACCAATGTTGTAGATGCTTCTTTTACACTACTATAATAAGCTTCATCCGATGTATCCTTACTAACATCTGATAAAGAACTAAAGAAATCATTTATAGCCGAATTTATACCATTATCAGATGGCTCATTAAAAAGCATCTGTATTTTTGTAAGCATATTGTTTTTGATTTCTGAATCTCCTAGCTTCGAATTCTGACTCCAATATTTAGCATCTAAGTATATATCCCTTATTTGTTTTATATCTATAATTTCTGTACCAGTTCCGGTCATTCCGCGGCCGTTATTACTTGACATCGGAGTGGTAGCTTTTTGCTTAACCACTTGTCTACTATAACCCGCCGTATTTGCATTTGATATATTGTTGCTAACAACACTAAGGGCCTTCTGTGATGCGAACAAACCAGAAGCTGCTATATTGAATTCCAAAAACGAAGATCTCATATTCTTTCACCCCCGTAGGTAGAGTACAAAGTACAGAGAACAAAGTACAATAAAAATATAAAATTAAATATACTTTTATTCTTTTATTCTTTTATTCTTTTATTCTTTTATTCTTTTATTTGTTATTTGTACTTTGTTATTTGTACTTTATAATCACATTTTATTAATTATCGTATCTAACATACCGTCTATCATGGTTACAACCCTTGCAGAAGCATTGTACGCATGTTGATATTTCATAATATTTGTCATCTCTTCATCTATTGATACTCCAGCTATTTCATTTCTTTTATTCTCTATCTGATTTACTAGTACTTCTTGATTTTCCGCATATTGTATTGACTCATTTCCTTTAGTACCTATTTCTGTTATAAACTGTGAATAATAATCGCTGTAATTAAGTTTTAATTCACCGTTATTTAATGTTATTCTATCTTCATCCCATCTTGATATTATTTCTTCTACAATACTATTATCTCCCACATCTCCATTTGCTGAAAGACAAATTTTATTATAATCTGTAACTATCTTCGAGTTTATCTCTATATTTCTTGATGTATACAGCGTTTTAGGATTTAATGCATCTTCTGGAATATAAACTCCTGAAGAATCATATCTATCCACGTTTTTCCTAGAGAATATTTCTATGTTTTGACTTCCATCGAGACCTGTAGGTCCTCCCACTCCACTTTGTGGCGCTATTATATCATTAACCATTGTTACTATGTCATGTACCAAAGTGTCAAATTGCTTTTGTATTTTAGGTATAGTAAAGTTTTCTATGTCCGCTTCATTTGTAGTCCAGTTTGCTTCTCCTTCACCTCTTAGATACATTAGGCTTTTGAGCTGCCCGCTATCATTACCATTTAACGAGTCTATTACTTTATCCGTATTTATGACATCTCTCTTACTTTCTTGCCATACTGCCTTAATTAGTGGACTCATAGGTGACACTTGTGCATATTCCATTATACTTGTACTTGAACTTGTTATTAATGGATATCCTTCCGCAAGAATTTCTATTTTTCCATCTGGTTTTTCTTTATATGATATCTGAATAAGTCCTGACAACTGATCAACTAATAAATTTCTCTGGTCCCTATAGTCATTCGCATGATCTCCACTCATTTCATTTAATGAAATTTTTTCATTTAAGTTATATATTTCTTTTGTTATTCCATTTATACTTTTAATTGTCTCTTTTATTTTTGTATTCAAATTCGTTTGATACTCATATAATTGCTCTGATATCTTATTTGCTTCACTAACTAGCAAAACCGCATTTTGAACAAATGACGCTCTAGTTTCTAGTCCCTCTGGATTCTTCGATAATTCATTTAGAGAACTCCAATAGTTAGATAATGTTGACCCAAAACCTTCATCCGAGTCTGAAGAAAAAATATTTTCTATTTCTGTTATAGCATTGTATTGTTGTTCGTAAAAACTATACCTTCCGAATTCAGTCCTATACGATGCATCTAAAAACTGATCTCGGATTTGCCTTATTTCATCAACATCTGCACCAGTTCCAACTTGCATAGTCGTAGTTCCAATATTTATACATTTTTTTTCTTGTATAGTAACTTGTTGTCTTGTATATCCTGCTGTACTAACATTTGATATATTTTGACCTGTAACTTGCAATCCCTTTTGACTTACATATAATCCAGATGATGCACTTATTAGACTTGCTATTCCCACATTGCCCACCCGCCCTCAAGGTTATTGTTTTGCATCAAAGAAGCTGTTTCCTCTTTCGTTATCTATTAGTTTGCCACCATATTTGTAATCGTTATTTACCCATTCACGTTTACTATTAATCGCATTCAATGTAAAATTTACTAATCCTAGCGCCTGCGCAACCAACAATTTATTTTTTTCATTTGATTTTTTTAAGTCATTTACTTTATGTATGATTTCCCTTTTTATCTCAATTAATCTCTTCTGTTCATTCTCTGAATTATCAAGTTTTTCTATAAGCTTCGTAATTGTAAAGTTCTTCTTATTCGCATTAAGTACTAAACATATATCACTAATTATACATTCTCTCTGTTTTTCAAGCCTCATAACTTTAGAAGCCATCATTTGCTCTTCATTCGTAACTTCGCTAATCTTATCTACATCATTTTCTATGATAATTCGAGTTTTTTCCTTAGATTTGGTCAAAAGTTCAGAATAATACTCAGATTCTTTTTCTAATATATCGATTAAATCATATATCAAGCCAGGCACTTTAGAACACCACCTTAATAAGTTGAAAGTTGAAAGTCGAAAGTTGAAAGTGAAAGACATAAAATGCAGTGTGTTTATTCATTAGTTTTCAATTTTCAATTTTCAACTTAATAATATAAGGGAGACATAGCTCCCTATATATTATTTTTTATTAATTATTTTGTCTACCAAAGCATCAGTGTCCACGTAGTCTTTATCATCAATTCTCTGTTTTATATCACTTACAAGATCTTCTCTTACATCTTCTGCTTTCATAGCAGATGTGAATGCAGTTTGAAATTCTTTAGCTTCTGGTGATATATTCACTGCATCTTTGACATTAGACGCTTTTTCTGTCTTTTCTGCCTTAGCTATACTTGTGTTTTTGTACACTTGGTAGATCTGATTAATACTTTTGATATTCATTGTCATCACCCTCTCTAGAACGTATTGAATATCTCATAATATATATCGACAGATATTCATAAATGTTTATAAGTTTCATATTGTTTTTAAAATTATTTTAAGATTTGTTTTTTCTTAATGTTTCAAAAAAAACCTTCATTAGTTCACTACATTCCTTTTCCATTACTCCTGCTAAAACTTCAACTTGATGATTAAATTTAGGTTCACAAGCTATATTTAATATGCTTCCACAACAACCTGCTTTTTTATTGTCACAACCGTATACTAACCTTTTTATCCTTGATTGCACTATAGCACCCGCACACATTGGACACGGTTCAACAGTTACATATATGGTACACTTCTCTAGTCGCCAATCATCAATATATTTCGAGGCTTTCCTTATAGCTATAAGTTCCGCATGCCCTAAAGGATTTTTCTTTAAGTTTCTACTATTATATCCTCTACCTATAATTTTACCATCATACACAATAATAGCTCCTATGGGTATTTCCTCTAATTTATAAGCCTTATTAGCTTGATCTAATGCTTTTTTCATATAATATATATCGTCACTTGTCATAAAATCCACCATCTTTTTGCCAAATATTTTATTAATAATACAATTTTATAATATTATTTTCTTAAAGTCAATAAAAAACAGATATTTTTTTCCATTTTATTCCTATGTTTTTCACTCAAACTATTGACATAACTCTCTATTAGTAGTATAATAACAGTTAAGCATAGAGATATGCATAGCATCGGTTCGAAATTATATTTGGAGGCTTATGCCGCCACCTAATAGCTTACTTTCTTTGTAAGCTATTAGGACTTCAACCCCGGCCAGGGTTGATCTGGATTAATTTCTGATTTTGTCTTTTTTAGACAAAATAGCTAGACTTGAGAGGACATATTTTGGGCGGTCTTTCTTGGATTTCAGATTCAAACTTCGCGCGGGTTTCTTTTTGACTTTCAAGTCTTTTTTTTTGCAAAAAAAGGCTATAGAAATTTAAATTTCTATAGCCTTTTTATTATAATTCACTACTATCTACTAGTTTCTAAGTTTTTTATCTCTTCGGTCACCTTATCTAACATATTCTTATATCCAACTCGTTTTTCCTTCTCTTCTTCTATAACCTTAGCCGGTGCTTTGGCTACAAAGCCTTCATTTGATAACTTGCTGTCTATTCTTTCTATTTCTTTTTCTAGTTTTTCCTTCTCTTTTGAAAGCCTCTCTAACTCTTGCTCAAAATCTATAAGTCCTTTAAGTGGCAAGTAAACTATTGCGTTTTTTACTATTATAGATATTGCATTGCCTATCTCGCTATCTTTTTGTGTTGTAACACTTATTTCATTGGTATTTACAAGTATATTAAATACATCTTTTTGTTTCTCTATTATATCCATAAGAGTTTTATTTTCTGTCACTATTACTGCTTTTATTTTTTTTGATGGAACTATATTCTTTTCTAGTCTTGCATTTCTAATACCTCTCACCATTTCTTTTATGCTTTCTGTTTGTTCTTCTTCACTTGCAAAGTTCCATTCTGTTTTATATTCTGGCCATTTAGCATGTACTATCGTTTCTTCAGCATCTTGTAAGGTAGTAAATATTTCTTCTGTGATGAAAGGCATATATGGATGTAATAATTTTAATGAATTTATTAATACAGTCTTTAGCGTCCAAAGTGCTGCACCACGTGTTTCATCTTCTTTATTATATAGTCTTGGTTTTACCATTTCTACGTACCAATCGCAGTACTCACTCCACAAGAAGTCTTGTATTTTCTGTGCTCCAATCCCTAGATCATATTTCTCCATATTTTCTGTTACTTCTTTTGCAAGTGTGTTAACTTTAGATAAAATCCACTTATCAGTTATAGTGAGATCTTCTGGTTTTACGTTTGATATTTCTACATCCATGTTCATCATAATAAATCTAGTTGCATTCCATATCTTGTTTGCAAAATTACGACTTGCTTCAACCTTATCCCAGTAGAATCTCATATCATTTCCTGGCGTATTATTACTAACCAACATAAACCTCATAGCATCAGCGCCATATTTTTCTATAACATCCATCGGATCAATACCATTCCCTAAACTTTTACTCATCTTACGCCCTTCTGAGTCCCGAACAATACCATTTATAAGCACGTCTTTATATGGTATTTTCCCTGTGTACTCAAGGCCAGAAAATACCATTCTTATAACCCACGGAAGTATTATGTCATATGCCGTTACTACAACACTAGTAGGATAGAAAAATTCTAGTTCTTCTGTTTTATCTGGCCATCCCATCGTAGAAAAAGGCCATAGTGCAGAGCTGAACCATGTATCCAGAACATCATCATCTTGTCTTAAATTATTACCACTACATTTATTACACTTGCTCGGCATATCCATAGATACGATAATTTCTCCACAGTCATCGCAATAATATGCAGGTATCCTGTGTCCCCACCAAAGTTGTCTTGATATACACCAGTCTCTTATATTTTCTAACCAATGCAAATACACCTTTTCATATTTCTCTGTTACAAAATGTACTTCATCCGTTTTTACTACTTTTATTGCTGGCTTTGCAAGCTCTTCCATTGCTACAAACCATTGCATCTTAACGATTGGCTCGATAACAATTTTGCATCTATCGTGAGTCCCTACATTATGTATGTGATCCTCAGCTTTCACTAATAATCCTTGTGTTTCAAGGTCTCGCGCAACTTGTTTTCTACACTCATATCTATCCATACCCTCGTATTTCATAGCATTTTTGTTCATTGTACCATCGTCACTAATACATATAATTATAGGTAATTTATTTCTTTTCCCTACTTCAAAATCATTAATATCATGTCCCGGAGTTATTTTAACAACTCCAGTTCCAAACTCCATATCTGCATGTTCATCAGCAACTATTGGTATTACTTTGTTTATAATAGGTAATATTACGTTTTTACCAACATACTTTTTGTATCTTGTGTCATTTGGATTTACAGCTACGGCAGTATCCCCAAACATAGTCTCAGGTCTTGTTGTAGCTACTTCTAGATATTCATCACTACCCTCTATCATATATTTTATATGATAAAACTTGCCCTGAACCTCTTCGTGCTCCACCTCTGCATCAGAAATGGTTGTTTTACAGTGTGGACACCAATTTGTTATTCTTTCTCCTCTGTATATGTACCCTTTTTCATAAAGCTTAACAAATGATTCAAGTACAGCTTTACTACACATCTCATCCATAGTAAATCTTTCACGAGACCAGTCACTAGATACTCCCAATTTTTTTAATTGACTAACTATAGTGCCACCATACTTATGAGTCCAATCCCAAGCTTCCTTCAAAAATTCTTCTCTTGTTATGTCAGTTTTCTTTATTCCTTCCTTTAAAAGCTTATCAACAACCTTCACCTCTGTTGATATAGCTGCATGGTCAGTTCCAGGTACCCAAAGCACCGAATATCCCTGCATTCTTTTCCATCTTATAAGTATGTCTTGCAAGGAATTATTTAGTGCATGCCCTATATGTAAAACCCCCGTTACATTTGGTGGTGGCATTACTATGCTGTAGGGCTTTTTGCTCTTGTCAACAATTGCCTCAAAATACCTTTTCTCTTGCCAGTTCTTATATATCCTATCCTCCATCTCCTGTGGATTATACTTTGTTTCTAACTCTTTTTTCATGTCCTTTTCCCCTTTCTATTCATTAGCCAATTTTTCTTCATCAATTAAAACCAATATACATTCTTCGCAAACATTTCTATAAGTTTTAACTGTTCGTTTGTTTCCTCTTTGTTTGCTTTATCAAACCTGTATGACTCGTAACCATATCCCCAAAACTCATAAGCAAGTAAATTGAATTTATGATTTGCCTTTCTTTGTCCTATTTCATAAACTAGATTCTCAACTCTTTTTATCTCCTCATTATTTAACTTTTTTAATTTTTCATACTTTTGCTTATCGACTAAAATTTCTATATCTTTTATTATCCTCATTCGATATTCGTCTTTATTATCTTCGTAATTATTTATTCTTTTATAATTATCAAGGTTTTCCTTAAGGAGCCTATACATCAAAATCACCCCTAAATTGTGCTACATTTAAAGCAAAATGTTCTCTAACCTTTTCACTAAAATCTTTCCGACTTAATACATTTTCAATAAGGCTATTTATAAGCTTCTTATCTAAATTTTTAACAAGTTTACTTATATCTTCTTTGTCTTTCTCATTGTACCGTCCAAGTTTGGTTATTATGATGTCTTCCCTAGATAGTATGTATACTTGTATATTTTCTACCTCTTTCACTAGCTTTGCCCTTTCTTTAAATCCATCAGCTATACTGGTGACATACAAATCTAACATATCATACTGTCCTAGCATATTAAATAATCTTCCCATCTTTGCTGGGTATTCGAGATCCAAGATATCTATGTCTATCGTCATTCTATCAAGGTAATTCCCAACTATGCACGCTGAACCACCCGCTAAATATAATGGCAAACATTCTAGTTTTTTTATAGTAGCAATGCCGGCCATATCATTTAATATTTCTAATAATCTTTCACGATTATTCATGCCAAAACCTCCTTTCTTTCTACGGTATTATGCCCTTTGCCTAGAAAAAAACTCGTCCTAAACCAAAGTCAGCTCATAATATCTGATTTCTAGTTTAGGACGAGTTTCTACCCGTGGTACCACCTTTGTTTAGTTGAAAATTGAAAGTTGAAAGTTGAAAGTTAAAAAGAATTTATTCATTTTAATTTTCCATCTCCCATTTTCTATTTTCCGTTCTCATTTTCCTTTAACGCAGGTTTACGTTTGGTTCTACTAGTCACGTTCTTCCAAATACTCCTTAGCTACCTTCAGTTAACCTTTTACTAGGAAACCTTACAGACAAACTGGGCTTCCCTCTCTAAAATAAGTATTAACCTACTCCTCTAATTCACAGTTTTTATTATTGATATTTTATAACAATATACAACATTTGTCAATCACTATTTTTCAATTTCTATAACCCTTCGCCCTTTTTTAGTCTCTCCTTTAATTTTTAATATCCTACATCTACCATAACCTCTGACAGATATCATATCCTCTGCTTCCATTTCTTTATGTTTTCGGCCCTCTAGCCTATGGTTTAGCTTTACTCTTCCCTGCTCCACAAGCTCTCCTGCTACTGTTCTTGATATTCCAAATGCACTTGATATTACATTGTCCATCCTGAGAGATGTCGAGATTATTGTCTCTTCTTTCATATCTCTTTTTATTTTCAGTATTTCTATATTCAAGTCATCTATTTTCTTAATAATTATATGCTCTCTTCCTACTCTACTTGTATTCTCTAGCAAATATTGTGCTATACCTTTTGTTACGAATATATATGCATCGTTATCCTCTGTTAGTATTATATCCCCTATTTGCTCACGAGTTACTCCACATCCAAGTATGGTGCCTAACAAATCCCTATGTTTTAGCTCTCGGGTGAATTTATTTGACTCTATCTTTAAAGTTTCTATTTCAAAGTCAGTATCTATATATGCAAGTATTTCAGGTACTAATGCTACACGTACTCTTTCAGCCTGAGTATATCCACCTGATATGTTTAAATTTATATCTTTATAAATACCTGCTATGTATTTGAGTAAATACACCTGCCCTGGATCTAGAAAGTTTGTTAATTGTACATATCCCTTCTCTAAGACTCTTTCAAATATGTCTATAATTTTTTTCATGAATATTTTTTCATCTTCATCTTTTGCAATTTTGATTAAATTTTCTATATTCATATTTACACCTTCTTTTTATTTTTTCTAACCTTATGACCCCCTCTAGCTCCCCACCCAAAGACCCAGAGCTACCGCATATCAATCCCGCATATATCCCTATACTCGCAGTAGTCACATGCTTTTGTGTTTCCCTTTTTATATGGCTTTGCTTCTACATTTCCGTCTAACATTTCTTTTCCAATCTGAGTTATGTTTTCTTTCATATGCTCCATTATTTTATGAAATTCTTCAACGTTCATTACACTTGATTTTTTTGCAAACTCTCCATCTTTTTTAAGTTCTGCCGGTATTATGTTAGATTTCGTTTCCATTCCTTTATCCATAGACTTCGCGGTTTGTTTATCTCCGATAATAAGTCCAGACATTTTATATTTTTTCTTTAGTAACTCTTCTATATTGTCCCCATTCGAATCTTCTAGCTTTATTTTTTTATTACCTAGTTTAAAGTAAAATACGCCCGCAGGTAATACTTCTCTGCCATTTGCGAACTCTTTATCTTCAAGTATTGCCATCATATATAACACGAGTTGCATGTTAACATTGTCACTTACGTCCTCTATATCAAATTTCATATTCCCTGATTTATAGTCAATAATTTTTACATATATCTTTCCATCTGTTTTTAGCAAATCGACTCTATCTATTTTACCATTAATGATTATCTGTTTTTCACTATCTACATCTATCTTAACTGGTTTTAGTATACCATCTATACTAAAACCAAGTTCAAAATAAGTAGGAGTGAAATCTCCGGCTTTTATATGATTTATCATCACATCTATTGATTTTATTAGTATGTTTTTCAAGCTTGATGTTATAAACTTATACTTAGAGTTTGCACTGAAAATATTATTTTCCACTATGTATTCACAGATTAGCTCATCTAAGATAATTTTGATTTTTTCTCCGTCCATATTAGCTATATCTATGGCATCTGACTTTATTTTTTCAAAAAACATATTTAGTATCGCATGATAAAGTTTTCCAATATCGAGATTTTGCAGCCTATATATTTGTTTTTCTTGTGCCTTTAAATTATACTTTGTAAAAAATTTAAAAGGGCACATAGCATAATCCTGTAGACTTGTTGCGCTCATCTTTATATCCCCTGGATAAAGCATTCCTACTACCTCACTTGAAAGCTTATGTTCTCCTCTACATGTATTTATTTTATCTACACTATTCTCAATCTTTTCGTATTTTAATATAATAAGCTTTTCAAACATTTTGTTCAGCTTATTTATAAACATTGCTGGATTTATACTTTTTCCTTCTGTGTCTTGCAAAGCGTATGAAAAATATATTTTTCCCTCAGCTTTCATAACGGTATTATATAAATGTAACTGCTCCTCAACTATTTTGCTTTCACCATATCTCTCTATATTTATTCCTGTTTCATAAAGCAAATCTCGTTCGTCCCTGTTTAGTAGTCCTGTGCAAGAGTTTTTTTCAGGTATATATCCGTCATTTACCCCTGCTAAAAATAGTACTTTCCTATCAGATACCATGATTTTCTTGACATCTTCCACCAAAATAGCATCTATCAAATCATTTTTCTCATCATCAGTTATATTATTTATTGCAATATCGAGTATACATAGATATTTTTCTAGTGTAACCTCTTCTTTTCCTAACATTGTAACTATAATATTTAAAGACTGTACAAGTCGATTCCAAACCTCCACTAGCTTTATGTTGAATTCTCCATATGTTTCGTGACCATATTTATCTTTTATTTTCTCTGTCACCCTTATATCTTCTAAAAACTCATACAAATATAATGTGTACTTTTCAACTGTCTCGACCTCATTTGCTTCAAGCCTATTCTTTAAACTTACAAAAGACTCTATAACCTTATTTTTAATAATATTTATGCCCTCACATTCTTTATTATCATTATGCATATTCATATGCCCATAATTCCACTCGTCTTTTATCCATGTGTCATAACCTTTTATGCCATACTCACGTATATATTTGTCTAATTGCGAGGCATCATCCTCTGATATGTTAGCATAGTTAGCTTTTAAATATTTATTTACACTTTCATAATCAAAGTCATTTTTTAAAACTTCATAAACAGTCAAAATAAACCTTACGAGGGAATAATTCGTAATATTATCTTTATAAACGGACGAAACAGGTACGCCAGTATCTGCTAAAATCTTTAAGAGCTCCTCTTTATATGAACCCTGATTGCTATACGCAATAGCTATATCCTTATACATATAATTTTCACTCTGCACAAGCTTTAAAACTTCAGTTACTACATATTCTACTTCCTCATAAACGTTTGAGGCCGTAGCACAACACACACTACTTGGCTCACCATTAAACTTTTCAACCTTATCCCTCAAAAAATTTTTCTCAAGGTGTGCCATATCTTGTATTTTTTCATACCTCTTATTTTGTTTTAAATAAATATCATCTTCAACCTTTATATTTTGGGTGATACAAAAATACTTTAAGTCTCCTACTGTTTTCACTGTGTTGTCAAACTTTTTCTTGAAACTTGCATCCATAGGCAATGTCATATACATATGTTTACTAACTTTTACTAATGATTTTATTATTTCAAGTTGAAACGGTGAAAAATTATAAAACTCATCTATACAAAACACTGCATTACTCAGAATCTCCGTTTCTTTTATTTTATCTATTATGAGTTCAATATTTTGTTCAGGTATCATATTCAGATTACCAGTATGACTCAAATAACTGCCATATATTTTCTTTATCTCGCTCATTTTATAAAATAATTCTTGATTTAAATCCTTTAAATCCCCTATCTTGTTTTCTAAAAATTCTAGCCCTATATTATACTTAATAAACTCTGAAATTATTTTGCACATTTCATCTACATAATTTTTATTGATATTGGACTTTTTATTTTCAAGTAAGATTTTTGTAACCAGCATACTGTTTTGAAGCTTATCTATTTTATTTTCTATATATATCCCAGTCTCCCCAAAAACTCTATAAATCAGTTTTTCAAAGCTTACAACTTCTATATTAATCAAACCCTTTGACTTCTTCTTTACTATAATTCTCCTTTGCACACAAATAACTTCTGGCTCAGGAACAATATAAAAAATCTTTTGCTCGCTGTTAGAATTAGTGATTTTATCTATTAGATACTCCGTTTTCCCAGTCCCTGAAAGTCCAAAAACAAATTGTATGCTCATAAACACTTGGAATCAGGCTTGACAAGTTAATCTATCATTAAAAGTTAATTTGTCAAGCCTGATCCCTCCACCTCCCTGGTTAAAAAAAATGCAAGCTCGCTGCTTGCATTTTCCTTTATCATTCCATTACCTTTTTTATAGCTTGTAAAACTCTCGATTTTTCAAATGGTTTTGTTACAAAATCTTTTGCTCCCTTTTTAATTGCATCTATGACCATACCTTGTTGTCCCATAGCAGATACCATTATTATCTTAGTATTTGGACTAACCTCTAGTATCCTCGATATAGCACTTATACCATCAAGCTCTGGCATTGTTATATCAAGTGTCATGATATCTGGCTGTTCTTTCATAGCCAGATCAATTGCTTCTAGCCCATTACTTCCTTCTGCTATAACTTCTATATTCTCTTCTAATAATAAGTTCTTAAGCACTGTTCTCATAAATATCGCATCATCTACTATTACTACCTTTAACTCTGCCATCTAAATCTCCCCCATACTATACATTATAATAGCAAGTATCACTGTACTGACTGTCTCTGTTCTAAGTATTCTGTTTCCCAGAGTTATTACCTTTATATCGTTTTCTTTGGCTTTTTTTACTTCAAATTCTTGTAATCCGCCCTCTGGACCAATAAAAACACCTATATTCCTGTACTCTCTATTTATACCAAAGATTTGATGAATTGTCAACTTTTTTTCGTTTTCATATAATAAAATTTTCAAATCGTTATCTTTATTATCTTCAATTGCTTCATCTAAAGTCATGATTCTGTCAACCTTTGGTATTATCCCTCTTCCTGTTTGTTTAGCAGCTGCTTCAGATATTTTATTCCATCTTTCTATTTTCTTTTCTTCTTTCTTAATATCATCTATCTTTACTACTGTATTTTTCGTTATTAAAGGCACAATTCTATTTACACCTAGCTCTACAGCTTTTTGTATAATATACTCCATTTTGTCACCCTTTGCAAGTCCTTGATATATTGTAATATTTACCCCAGGCTCGGAGTTAATTTCCTTTTTGCTCACTATCTTTGCTATCACTTTTTCTGAATCAATTTGAACAATTTTGCATTCGTAATCATATTTTTTCATCTGGCACAGAGTAATGATATCATCTATTTTACATCTAAATACCTTTATATGTTTTACATCTTCTCCTATAATTACAATATTATCTCCGTTTATCTGATTTTCATCTATAAAAAACTTCGGCATAAACATCTACTCCTTCCTAAACAGAATTATTTTATCATATAAAAATAAAATTTAAAAGCCTTTTGTATAAATAAATGTAAAACTGTCGCTTTTTTAAAAATTACTTTGCTTTCTATTGACTTATTTGAAAAAGTATAATAAAATCTAAATATATCTTTAATCTAGTTGTGCACTATACATTGTGCACCGTTAACTTATAAATGGAGGTGTGTAGAATTGGCATATTGTATTAATGAAGATTGCATAAGCTGTGGAGCTTGTTCAGGTGAATGTCCAGTTAGTTGCATAGCAGAAGGTAAAGAGAAATATGTTATAGATGCTAGTCAATGCATAGAATGTGGAGCTTGTGCTGATGTTTGCCCTGTAGATGCACCAAAAAAGGCTGAATAAATATAATTTTAAAAATGTCTAATACTTGGTCAAGTATTAGACATTTTTTTATTATTTCTTTTTTAAATTTGCAAATTTACTCATTAGTTTCTTCACTCCTAGGGTTTCAAAGCTTATCGTAAGTTCATAATCTGCTCCAGCAGGTCTTGCGGCATCTATTACCCCAAGTCCGAATCTATCATGTTCTACATTATCCCCTACTTTAAAATCTATATCAACATTCGTTGGTGTAACTAATATATTATAATTGGTTGTCGAAAAGTTAGTATATTTTTTGACTTCTTTCTTTGGTTTCTTCAACTTTTCTTTAGGTTCTTCTCTCTTAACACTTAAATCATTTTTATACTGATCTGGTATTTCAGCAAGAAATCTAGATGGAGTATTAAATACAGTTTTCCCAAACTGTCTTCTTGCATTAGCATAGGTTATATATAACTGCTTTCTAGCCCTCGTTATACCAACATAACAAATTCTTCTCTCTTCTTCTTGTTCATCCTCATCGTCACTACTTAGACTCATATAGCTTGGAAATATTCCCTCCTCTACCCCTGAAATAAATACATGGGGGAATTCAAGTCCTTTTGCACTATGTAAAGTCATGAGTTTTATAGAGTTATTCTTCTCCTCATAGTTATCTATGTCAGCTACAAGCGATACTTCTTCTAAAAAGTTAGCTAGAGTTCCTTCTTCTCTAGTTTCATCATATTCCTGGGCTTTTGCAATAAATTGATATATGTTTTCTATTCTATCTCTTGCTTCATCTGTTCCTTCAGCCTTTAGAACATTTATATATGTTGTTTTATCTATTATCATTTCAACTATATCTGCTATTTTTTTGTTTTCCATACTATCTTTTATATTTTCAATAATATCGGTAAATGCTGAAATTTTAGCAGCAGCATTTCTTAACTCGTTAATTTCATATATTACAAGTAAGGCCTCATACATACTCTTTTTATTCTCATTCGCATATGCCGATATCCTATCTATACTTGTGTCTCCTATTCCTCTTCTAGGTACATTTATAATTCTATCTAATGCTATATTATCTTTCGGATTTATTAATAATTTTAAGTACGCCAAAATATCCTTTATCTCTTTTCTTTCATAGAATTTGACTCCCCCAAAAAGCTGATAAGGTATGTTTTTATTTATACATGCCTCTTCTAAAACACGTGACTGCGCATTAGTTCTGTAAAGTATAGCAAAGTTGTTATAATCTTCATTACCCGCCTCTACTTCCTTTATTATGGTATTTGCAATAAAATTAGCCTCATCCCTATCATCATTCGCATTGTATATTATTATTTTTTCCCCTTCATCATTCATAGTCCATAAACTTTTTTCTCTTCTATTACAATTATTTTTTATTACTTCATTCGCAGCATCAAGTATTACCTTAGTACATCTATAATTCTCCTCGAGTTTTATTGTTTTTGATTCCTTAAAATTCTTTTCAAAATCTAAAATGTTTTTTATATTTGCACCTCTCCATTTATAAATACTTTGATCTGGGTCCCCTACCACACAAACATTTCTATACTTTAATCCCAATGTTTCTATTAAAATAAATTGTGAATTATTTGTATCTTGATATTCATCAACAAGTATATACTTGAATTTTTCTTGATAATATTCTCCAACTTCGGGATATTCCTTTAGAACTTGTATTGTTTTGAAAATCAAATCATCAAAATCCAAGCTATTATTCCTCTCTAGCTTTTCTTGGTATAATCTATATATATTAGCATATTTAGTTCCAACAAAATCTCCAAGCATCTGATTTTCATACTGCTCTGGAGTTATAAAATCATTTTTTTGTGCGCTTATCATATTTAATGCTTTTTTTGCAGGATATATTTTTTCATCATATCCTAGCTCTTTTATTACTTCGGTTACCAACTTCTTTTGATCATCCGCATCATATATAGTAAATTGATTACTATATCCTGCCTTATGTATAGTTTGCCTTAATATTCTAACGCACATTGAGTGAAAAGTACTAATCCATATATTTTTTGAATCTTTACCAACTAATTTTTCTACTCTTTCTTTCATCTCACTTGCTGCTTTATTTGTAAAAGTAATTGCCAAGATATCAGCTGGCAATACCTTTTTCTCTTGTATAAGGTACGCTATCCTATTCGTCAAAACCTTTGTCTTCCCGCTCCCTGCACCTGCTAGTATCAAAAGTGATCCATTCGTATGTAGTACCGCTTCTTTTTGTTTATCATTAAGTCCTTTTAACAAATCCATTATATTTTCTCCTTTTCTTTTATTATTTCTTGGTCATTTTATTCAACCCGCAGTATCTATATCTTATACACCACCGTCTGGTTTCTTCCTGATTCTTTTGCTTTGTAAAGTGCTTTGTCAGCAGAATCTATTAATCCTTTCATAGAATCACTTACCGTAGGAAATTCAGCTATACCAAAGCTTGCTGTTACTTTAGTTAAATGCCCTTCATCAGTATAAACTTCCATATTTGATATACCTTCTCGAATAATATCTATCTGCTTTAAGGCATCACTTGACCATAGATTCGGCATGTCTATTATAAATTCCTCTCCACCGTATCTATATACAGTATCTATTTCTCTTATATGGTCTTTAATGAATTGTGCAACTGCTCTTAAAACTTTATCTCCATGCAAATGTCCATAAGTATCATTAAATATTTTAAAATGATCAATATCAACCATGGCTATTGAAAATATTCCTGTTTTCTCTGAAAATATCTCTATTTGTTTACTTAAATGTGCATTTAGATAATATCTATTATATATACTTGTAAGTCCGTCAATATTGGAATTTTCTATAATTTGCTTAAAATATAATAAATTCTGAATTATTATAGATATATTATCTACAACAACTTGAAAAAATTCATATTCTAGTTCCTCCATATTATTAGAAGTATTTTCTATCATTATACCACCTAATACCTGATCAAGTATAAGTGGTATAAACATCATATGAACAATTTCTCTTGCCTCCGCTGTATCGTATTGTAAACCCCTATCAGACTTAATTATATATGCATCTATATCTTCCTTTTCATCAAAAAACTTCTCATGATACAATTCATTTACGAATTTTTCTATCTCGTATTGGTACCTTTCCTCTATATTTGTATAACAAATATTCATTTTGCCTGCATTATATAAAAACAAACTACAATACTCTATATTATAGTATTTTGATAATATCTCCGTTACTATCTTTGTGGCCTCTGTTAGATCCTTGGTTTTAAAAGCAATTCTATTTATTTCCTGCAGTATATCACTTTCTCTAGAATAACTGAGTTCCATTATTTGAGTCTTAGTTTTATTTTGATTCGTAAAACCAAACATACGGTGCACCTCCGAATTAGCAATTAAATCAGCATATACCTATTTTTACTACTCGTGTCTAAATTTAAAACCATACCAATAGCTATCATGTTTGTTATCATAGAGCTACCTCCATAACTTATAAAAGGCAATGGCATACCTGTGCTAGGTAGCATACCACTAACAACACCTATATTTACAAAAGCTTGAAAAGCAATCATAGACGCAACTCCAACTACAAGATACTTTTTAAATTTATCAGACACTCTTAAAGCTACGTCGACAATTCTATATATTAAGACTGCATAAATAATAACTATCAGTGCACACATCAAAAATCCAGATTCTTCAGCTATTATCGAAAATACAAAATCAGTGTGTGGTTCTGGCAAGTATTCAGCTTTATTTAAGTTTCCTTTATATATACCTTTACCAGCAAGCTTACCTGAACCTATAGCCTCCACTGACTTTCTAGTTTGATACGCTTCCTCTTTTTGATATTTATCCGGCTCAAAAAGGGCTAATATTCTTTTTGCTTGATATTCCCTTAAAAATATTGGGTCTGCCTGCTTCGCATCAAGTCGGAGACCTAAAAGCAATATAAATATCACCACTACGCCAAAAATTATATATTTATAATTTATCTTTGCAACAAATACTTGTGCAACAAAGATTGCTATAAACACAAGGCTTGTCGATAAAGACGGTTGCATTATAATTAGTACCATAGGTATTGCGAGTACCACTACATTTATGGCCAAAACCCATATTTTATTTATATGCTCAGCACTCTTACTCAAAAAAACAGCAATACAAAAAATCATAATTACCTTTGCAAATTCTGATGGTTGGAATCTAAACCCTACTATTTCAATCCACCTTTCAGCGCCCTTTGCTGTTGTCCCTATAAATAAAACAAACACCAGTAGAGCTGCGTTTAAAAAATATAGCACTATAGCTCCAAACATTCTAAAGTTTTCATCAAATTGACTGAAATCGTATACAATGATAAATAACATCGCTACAAATCCTATTCCGAACCACAGACCTTGTTTAATAACATATGAATAATCTCCTGTTATATTTGCTCTCGTGGCACTAGTTATTGCAATTATACCCATACCAACTAAAAAAAGTATTAATCCAAGTATAACTTTATCTATATATTTTATCCTTTGAAACATCATATTCTACTCAATCCTTCCTGTGTGTTAATACTCTGCTATTCAACTTATATTTTACCCTATTTTGCCATTAATTACAAGTGCAATATCAAAAAATATTTGTAAACCTAAAAACAACTCACAAATGTTTTGCGAGTTGCTTTTTATTATTCTTCTAATTTTCTCATCCCTCTAATAGGAATATTAGCATAAAGTACTGGAACATTTCTATCATTTTGAGTGCTTTTCGTTTCACTTATTTGAATATCTAGACCTTCCGTATCTATATCCATGTATTTTGATATTACTTCCATAATATCAGCCCTTATTTTGTCTAATATCTCAGAAGAGCAGTTCGAACGATCATGAACCAAAACAAGTTTTAACCTATCCTTTGCTACACTACCAGAAGATTTTTCTTTCCTTGTACTGAAAGAGTTTAAAAATTTTACAATATCAAACATTAGCTATACTCCTTTCTATCTACTTATTTTAAAAAATTTTTTTAGTTTATTTATAAACTTATTAGTATTTTCAAGATCCATTAATGGTACATCATTACCAAGTAGTCTTTGAACTATATTTCTATATGCTTGTCCTGCTAAAGAATTCTTATCTGAAATAGCTGGTTCACCTTGGTTTGTAGAAACAACTATGTACTCGTCATCTGGGACTACCCCTATAATACCTATTGCAAGTATCTCCATAACATCTTCTATAGACATCATTTCGCCTTTTTTAACCATGTTCATTCTTATTCTATTTATTATTAGCGAAGGTGCTTTTATTTCATTTGCTTCGAGCAAACCTATTATTCTGTCAGCATCTCTTACTGCAGATACTTCTGGTGTAGTCACCACTATAGCTCTGTCAGCACCAGCAATTGCATTTTTAAACCCCTGCTCAATACCTGCTGGACAGTCCACAATTACATAATCAAACTCTTCTTTAAGTTCTGCCGTAAGCTTCTTCATTTGATCTGGATTTACCGCTGTCTTATCACGTGTTTGTGCAGACGGTAATAAATATAAATTAGGACATCTTTTATCTTTTATTAGAGCTTGCTTAGTCTTACAACGACCTTCGACAACATCTACCAAATCATATACTATTCTGTTCTCCAGCCCCATTACAACGTCTAGATTTCTGAGTCCTATGTCCGCATCAATAAGAACCACTTTTTTATCTGATTGTGCGAGTCCCATACCTAAATTAGCAGATGTCGTAGTCTTTCCTACTCCACCTTTACCTGAAGTTATAACTATTACTTCACCCATCTTTGTCCTCCTATCTTTATTTTAAAATTTTCCCTTACTTTTTAATAATAATTAATCACTAATTATTATTTTATTTCTATATAATACCAAATAAATCAAAAAAAAGCAATATATAGATATTATTTTTTATAAAAATATTGCAAAATTAAAACTGTCCTATGCTCAGAGTGTATGAGCAAAGCTCATAAGATGTCTCGTTGAGTACAGGACAGTTTATTTTATTCTTCTACGAAACTAAGTAACGCCATTATCCTAGCTCTTTTAATCGCCGTTGTAACTAGTCTTTGATGTTTAGCACAATTTCCAGTAACTCTTCTAGGTAATATTTTACCTCTTTCAGATATAAATTTCTTTATTTTATTTAAGTCCTTATAATCTAAACTATTTGTCTCATTTAAGCAAAAATTACAAATCTTTTTCCTTTTTTTCATCATTCTTTTTTGCTGTTGTTTTTGTTCCATGTTATTTAGAACCTCCTTCCTACTTTAACTTCACTAAAACTAGAATGGTAAATTATCATCTTCTATGTTTTCATCTGTTGGATAAAATCCATTATCATTTTCTGCTTTATTATTATTTGAATTTCCTGAATCATTTCTTCTAGAATCTGAAGAACCTTTGCTTTCAGCAAAATATTGATCTTCTACAATTACTTCTGTAGAAACTCTTTTATTTCCTGTCTGATCTTCCCAGTTTCTAACTTGAAGTCTTCCAGAAACAGCAATCATTTGCCCTTTTTTTAAATATTTCTCAGCAAATTCTCCATTAGCACCGAAAGCGACAATATTTATAAAGTCAACATCCTGTGCACCATCTTTTTTGTATCTTCTACTCACCGCCAAAGAGTATCTTGCCACTGCTACAGGTTCCGCAGCACTTGAATATCTAACTTCAGGGTCTTTTGATAATCTTCCTAGTAACATTACTTTATTCATTATCTACACCTCCAAGCCAATCATATTATTCTTGAATTTCTGTTATTTCAGCTTTAGCTTCAGTTGCTACAACTTTAGTTTCAGTTGCTACAGTTTTAGCTTCAGTTCTAACAGGTCTGTCAGTTCTAACTGGTCTATCGTTTCTATCGTTTTTATCTCTTCTCACAAAAGGCTTCTTAAATTCTGATCTAGGTTTTCTTGGTGGTCTCTTTTTTGCTTTTTCTTCTACCAAGTCATCTACAACTATCATATGTCTTATAACAACATCTGATAATTTACATTCGTTTTCTATTTTTGCTATTACGTCTTTTTCGCTAGTAAATCTAACAAAAACATAATAACCTTCTTTAAACTTTTTGATTTCGTATGCCATTATTCTTTTACCCCAGTCCTCAACGTTTGTTATAACGCCCTCAACTTTTGTAATAAATGACTTTACTTTTTCAACTTGTTCAACTTTTTCTTCTGCTGATAAATTTGGTCTTAGGATAACCCCTAATTCGTATTTGTTCATCTTTTACACCTCCTTTTGGTCTCATGGCCCTTTTCACTCTAGAAAAGAGCAAGGAACTACATAACTTTGACATTATACCATAATTTTCTAAACTTGACAAGTATTTTTGGGGAAATATTTTTCTAAGTTTTCATTTTTCCAAACCAAAAGCACACACGTTACAAAACGTGTGTGCTTTTGGTTATGCAAATTGTTCTTCTATGTCTCTTTCTATCTCATCTACGACACTAACCATTACTTTTACATCGCTAATCCCTTTTGAAAGTATAACATATTTTCTCAAGTCTTCAAGTGTGTACTCATCATGAAAACCATATTTTTTTATGTAATCTTTATTTTGCAACAAAAATAAATCTTTCCTTTGACATTCCGATAAAGGTAATACTTTCATAATTTTCCTGTTTAGTTCTTCCATCCTGTCGCATACTTCAACTTGAATAACACTTAAAGCTGATGTTGTTCCTGCATCTATTATATCTGTTTTTTTATCATATCCAAAGCCTTCACTCTTAAACGGCTCATTCCAACCAGTTGTTGCAAAAAGCTCTTTGTACTTTAGCGTTTCCCAACCCATCATTTCTAGTTTTACGCTATCGAGTATGGACATACTCAAATCATACTGTAAATTTTCACTAAGTACTTCGAGTACTGTTTTTTCGCCTATATTTTTTTCGATTTGTTCTTTATTTATGATTTCATTAGTGCATTGTCTAACTATCTCATTAAATAAATGTTTTATTGCCTTCTCCTTTACATCATAACTTCCTAAAGGCATTATCTCATTTATATACAGCAATCCAATCTTTGCAAACTCCTCATTTAACATCATAACTTCTGTATCTTTTGGCACTACTTTAGACTTGATTTCTAAAATATTTACTACATTTTCTATTGTTATGCATTCATTTATTTTAATATCATTCAGATAGTTTTCTTCTTGTTCTATAATTGCCTTTTCTTTTAGACTATCAAGTTCCTCATTTTTTTCTGCCAACTCCATTTCCATTCTCAACTTTTCTGTATTTAACGCATTGTGATTGTTAATAAGATTAACCAAATTCATTAATACTCCTAGACTTTTTTCTTTTTTACCTCTGTTCTTTTTAGAAAACCCACTAAATAGTTTTTCCACAAAATTAGTATTCAACTCTTCATTTAATGTTGTTATCATATCTTCTATATCTGTTTTTGTTATTCTGAGCACTTTTTCAGTGTCACGTTCTAGTATAATATTCATTTTAGCAATTTCTCTTTGCAGTTCTAAAATGTTAATTGCAAAATTACCATATAAATCAACTTGTGAAAGCATCTATCTATATCCCCCATCTCTATCAACTTTTTAAAAACATATAACTTAATATACCCTATTTTACCATCAAAGTCAACATTTTTGGAGAAAATTTTTACATTAAAATCGTTTTCTTCAAAAAATAAAAAACCAAACATTAATTGCTTCTATGTTCGGCTTATTATTATATGCCTTCTTTATTTCATTTACTTAGGTTATCATTATTTGTACTAACTCTCAAAATATAATTTTAATTTACAATTTTTATATCTAAAAATTGCTGTATTTCGTCATCTTCTATACTTTTTTCTACTGCTTTAAGCTCAACAACATATATCTCTTCTGGACTAATTTCTGTTATTGCATATTCTTCTTTCACTTTTGTTTCCTGGCTATAACCAATAACAGAATATGTTAGTTTTACTTTTGTATATTCTCGTCCATCCTTACTTATGAACTTGGTTGGTTCTGACATTTGTACATCCTTGTAGTATTTTTTATCACTTACCAAATATCCAAGACTTGATTTCAAGCTTTCAGATATATAAGATTCAACATTATAATATGAATAATAATTCAACACAACTTCATAGTTTTCATCTTCGTTATACATACTTACATAAGTATCACTTTCATAATTTTTTTCAAATACACCTGTCCACTCTACATTAATCTTACTCTTCTCGCCTACCAAAATCACTGCATTAGTGGAGCTGTTTTGTTTTACTGTACTTTGTGTTACTGTGCTTTGTTTATTTACATTTTCATTAAAAAACTCTTGTCCCAACTCTTTTTGTAATTCATTAATTTCATATATCTGACTTGCATAAAAAGTCAAAGCAGCTATGAGAATTATTATATAAGTTACAGCCGCGGCTTTACTTATTCCGCCTTTTCTTCTTGCCATTTCGATTAATTCATTTTTACTTTTTAGTATGTTTTGGTCTTTTATTTTTCGGACTTTTCTCTTTACATCATGAATATAAATCATATTTGCAAAAAATGCATATAATATTACCTTTATCGGTAATAATCCCTCATTATTACCCTCTGGTAGAACAAACCCTACACCTATAGATGCTGCTAAAATTATGAGACCATATAAGTAACACTTTCTATAAAAGAACCATACAGGTCCAAATAGTCCACACACTATTCCCGCCCCAATATTCACACTTGATTTTTTCAAGTCAGGTTTATAAATTTTTTCTGCTTCTTTTCCAATATATGCATTAATTAGTTGATCTTCTTCTGTCAAATAACTTTGTGTGTTTATGTAGCTTTGTTTCATTTCAACTTTGCCAGCTCTATAATTTTTTCCTAAACCTCTAATATAATCTTCCAGCACCGCTATACAATTATTTTCAGCATCGTTATAATCAACATCTGGGGCAATATCATAATTCAAATAAGTTTCATTGCTATGGCATTCTCCTATAAAATTCATAGTTTCTTTTGTTACCTCGTCAAGAGTTAATTCTCCCATACCATTTAGTACCTTGCAAAATATAAATTCCTGATCAATTTCTCGTTCTTTAAATCTGACTATAAATTTAGGCGCAAGTTTATTTAAATCTCCATCCGTAAACTTATCAGTTACGAAAGTTGTGTATTCTTTCTTTTGAAAACCAGTGCTATTTTCCATTTCAAATTTCCCCCGTCTCTAAGTTATTTATTAACTGATTTTATTCTACCATAATATACATAAAAGTCAATTAATTTATATACAAAAAAAACACCTCCAAATTTTATTATTGAATACTTACACAATAAAATTTGAAGATGTCCGTGATTCATTCATTAAATATTAGTTAGTTTTCCTTTTTTATGATTTATATCTATACCAATAGTTGCAAAAATTCTCATTTGCCAGTCCATATATCATACTTATATCAGTAGGAATTATGTATTCAACATTTGTCCCAACAATAAACGCTTCAATACACGCTCTCGCAGCACGGGCTCCATCCCACCATCCTTTATTATCTGGTGTTGTCTCTTTTAATTTATCTAAAGAGTATACATTAAATAATTTTTCATCATATTCATATGCATCTTTGGAAGTTATCATATGCTTTTGATTTATATTATCATAAAAAACATTTTTCTCAATTGGATATTTCGCTATATCCGAAAACATCATATGTTGTCCACCTGCAAGTACTAATATATTGGTGTCTATCATAGGTATATCCACATTTTGTTTGATAAATTTTATTACATTTTCAAGCTTGATTTCAGTACGATCTTGTGAAAGTTCCTTAAAATTCCTAATGATATCTTCTATCCCATAATCAATATGATGACTACTTATAATACTGCCGTTTATACATTTTGATAATTCTGTAGAACCACCCCCTGTAATAAGCACAGTCACTTCATTTTTTATATTTGATATAACCCCATAGGTTGTATATTTATTTTCATCTTCTTGACTTATAACTTCAAAACTTGTCCCCGTATGTTTTTCTATTTCATCTTTAAATTTACTTTTTTGTTCTTGTGTGATTTTTCTAAATATACTAGTTCCATATTCCTTAATCTCTAAGTTATATTTATGTTTCAAGCTATTAATATGATTTTTCAAAGCATCTACGTCATCTTGATAAAATCCCGTTTCTATAGTATAATTTGACTTAAAGGGTATGTATTTTAATGGTAATATATCAATTCTTCCGTCCTCATAGGCCATATATGTTTTTGTATTTGTAGATCCAACTTCAATAATAATAATTCTCTTCATGCAATAATCCCCATCCTTTACTTTTTTCAAAATTAATGTAGAAAATCTTTGTCTTTCGTAATTGTTTATAACTTTTTTGTTTTTCCTATAGCTACTTGGTGTAATCCCAAAATATCTTTTAAAAGACCTTAAAAATGTTTCATGAGACTCAAACCTAAACTCATATGAAATATCTATTATACTTTTATTAGTCGTAAGAAGCTCTTCTAAAGAATGAGTAAGCCTTCTTCTATTTAGATACCTCATTACTGTGTCCCCTACAACATATGAAAATATTCTATGGAAGTGAAATGGTGATAAAAACGCAGATTTAGATATGTCATGTAGACTAATATCATTTTTAACGTTTTCCTCAATGAACTCAAGAGCGCTCTCGATATTTTTATAATATTCCATAATCATCCTCCTCGATATTATCATTATAACATAACTTTATATTATTTTATTGATTATTTTTGCTATATTTCTTGAAAATTTGATATAACGATTTATGATATTTATACTAATTAGCTTTTCAATTGTCTGTTTTGCAAAACTACCCCGTCAAGTTTATATTTTTATGCTTTGACATTTATTTTCATAGATGTCAATTAGTTTGTATATCACGCTTTTTTTATAATAAAAAACACCTTCAATTTAAACTGAAGATGTTTATATATTATTAAATAAAATATTTATAGGTTTTTTAACTGTTTATTGATTTTGTAAAATCCTTAACAATACAAAATAAGATTGCTTCGTACTTCGCAATGACAGGATTCTAGCTTGCCTTAAGCTCCAGTCTCAACTTATCACTAATCAAAGCAATAAATTCGCTATTTATTTTGGCTATTATCAATATACAAGCCATTTTACAAGGTTTTCTCGTTCAAACTTTATCATACTTCTATATGATTTATAGGTTTAAATTTCGTAGGTTTATTATACTAT
>Ga0209000_1000604_pt1 | contig 31912 bp, 35 predicted proteins | sample RifGroD2_FD_183998 | JGI IMG/M metagenome (GOLD analysis project Ga0209000, IMG submission 183998) | Groundwater microbial communities from Rifle, Colorado, USA - Groundwater D2 (SPAdes) (version 2) | ecosystem: Environmental > Aquatic > Deep subsurface > Groundwater | place: Rifle, Colorado... | reverse complement strand
TACAAAATGCCTTCTTCAAATATACTTCCCAATGCATATTGCCGCATTATAAAAAATATAATTGATAATGCCCTTGCCTTAAAAGAAAATCTTGAAATAATAATCGCGTCGGTTGGCGAAGAAAAATGCGACTCGGGAAGAATTGCCGCAAAAATTCTTCAGGATTTGGGATTAAATATAATCCAAACAAAATATAATGTAAGTTATAAAAATTATGATACCCCTATATCAAAAAGTAATTTGCATTTAAAGAAAAAAATTGTTACCATAATGAATAATCTCATAGAAAAACAAGAGGCTGACTTTGAGGCTGCTACTCCTGAGTATGGATTCTGGGGAGTTCCTCCAAATGATTTTAGCATTCTTGAACTATTTCCTGACACAACGCATGTTTACGGATGGATAAGATGTGTTGAAGCAGGAAGACCGGCAGACATTGATTTAGAAATGTTTGTTGATGAAAATATCCCAACAGTATTTTTTGCTCAAACTTTTTGTTCCAAAATGCAATTAGCAAAATATCTGGCAAAAAAATACAACGGAATTTACGTTGATGTAGATGACAAAGCTTCAAGCTCAGTAAAGGCAAAAATTGAAGCATTTATACACTTAGGCTAATTTTATGACAAAATTATACATAGATGCAGGAACAAGCTGGAGTAAAGTTTTAGAAATTTATGAGGATGAAAAAGACCTCATAAAAAGTCCTTTGAACAGAATAAAAAATATAGACAATTATATTTACAAGGAAGAAAATAAAACTTTACTAGATAAAGACAATAATCCGATAACAGGACGAGTCTTACTTTTTCCATCAAAATTTTGCGGTTCGCTTAAAGTGAAATACGATGCAGCAACCGGTCATATGGTCAAAAAACGCATTAATGAGAAAGGTATTTACCAGAACGAAATGCTTTGCTTTGCTTATGGAGCAAAAAAACTTATTAGTGACGAAGAATTACAGGATGCAACTATTGTTGACATAGGCAGCAGAGACACTAAATGGGTAAGATTTATTGAAGGAAAGTACAAAGACCTTGACTGGAACAGTAATTGCGGAAGTGCCACAGGCGCAACACTGGAAATGCTGATCAAATTTTACAATGTTGATGTTTCAAACATTACACCACAGGAAGAAAAAATCCCTGTAACCTGTGGGGTTTTTTCTATGGAAAAAATCATGGACGACATAGCCTCTAATGTTTCTTCTGACATTGCCATTGCAAAATACATTAACGGATTAGCTCATAATACGTGGAATTTTTCAGGTCGACCAAAAAAAATATACCTTTCAGGCGGATTTTGCCTGAATAAATGTTTTCTGGATTCATTGGATTTTTATTGTGATGTTGTTCCTTTAGGCAGATTGGTCTTACTTGAAGGATTATATTAATTAAACTTTCTGCAATACTGACTCGATTTTTTCTTCCATAGAAGCTTCTTTGTCATGCCTGTCATCAATTTTAATGACAGTATAAACTCTTTGGGCTTCCATATTAAACGGGGCAAGATGCATTTCCTTAAGCACTTCAAAAAGCTCATTAGTATCTTTACATTCGAGTTCTGTTCCCATAGCGGTAAGCTTATTTTTTACATCAGGAAAATTTTTAAGAATTTTTTCGGCTTCCGCGATAAATTTACTGACACTGGTCGAATGTGTACCTATAGGTACTACAGAAATTTCTGCTGTAATCATAATTTTTCTCCTTTATTTGTTTACCCGGATTGAATTTGTAAAAATCAAAGTTAATATAAATAACCAGTATAAAAACCCCGAGAATTTTTATCATTATACAAAAGCGCAATTGTATTTTTAGATAATTTATTTTAATTTAATATAAATGTAATTAGTGTAATTAAATAAGGAAGAAAAAATGATAAGAGCAATTATTAAATGGATATTATTCGCTTTGGCGCTTATTTTAATAGCAAAAATAGTTCCGGGAATACAAATTACAGGTTTTAAAACAGCTCTTTTTGCTGTTATTATAATTGGGCTTGTAAATATGCTTATTAAACCTATTATAAGCCTGCTTGCTTTACCGATAAACCTTCTTACTCTAGGACTGTTCACTCTTGTAATAAATGCCGGTTTATTTGCCTTATCAGCTTATTTTGTTCATGGATTCCACGTAGGCGGGTTTGTTCCTGCACTTCTCGGCTCCATATTGTTTTCAATACTAAGCATGATAATAAATGCATCAGGAAAACTAATTCCTGTTTAAGAAGCTATCCGATTAAAATTTCTTTCTTTCTGAAACTGTCATTGCGAGGGCTTTAGCCCGTGGCAATCCAAAAAATAATGACTGGTTTTAGATTGCTTCGCTCGCAATGACAATCTGGTGTTTTAACCAGATAGGCTCTAAGTAATTACATCAAGATCTCTTGTTTTATAAAGCTCATTAAGCCTTTTTGTATCTATATTGCTTAAATTCTGATTATAGATTCCCCTGTGGAACATAATGTCTTTGGAATTACTACTGTGATTCAATCCTAAAGAATGACCGATTTCGTGAAGAGCCGTGCGTCTAACTCTGTCCACTCTATTTTCCGATGAAAGATTCATATCAATTACAGGAAAAACTATCAGGGTAATTTCAGCTTTTTGAATCCTGTTGTTATTTACTTTTAAATCATTATGACCGGCTTCATAATTTCTGCCGGAAAGTGTTTCATTAGACCATCGAACTAATATATCAGCATTATCAGGGGATAAACTTTTTTCAAACCTGATTAACCCGTGAGAAGCTCTTGACCAGGTTTGAAAAGAATTTTCTACTGATTTAGTAAATTCCGGCATTAATTTTTCTGTATAAATATCTTTATTTATATAAAATTTAAGAGGGATTTTTTCCAAATTCCATTTTGGCTGCTTTTTTTCAGGAATTTTTTCATTTTTTTCCCATTGCAGAATACTTTCTATATCCTTTGGGGCTATATCAATTTGAGCATCCTGCTTAAAATCCACGCTGTGAGTTTCAGCTTTTCGGCTGACGGAATCTGACTTAAATAAATTTACAGGGATTAGATGGTTAATTTTCATAATATAATTAATATAATGATTCTTAGTTATTTAGGTATCGCACAGGTAAATTATTTTTATGAACGAACTTGAAGCCGGTCAAAAAATACGTTTAAAGTTTAATATATCTTCGCTGCGCTCTGAGTCAATCACATGCGTTGTTAAATGGTTTGAAGAAGATAGAGTAGCACTTGTTTTTCCAGACGATTGCCCTCATCTAAAAAAAAGCCTGCCTGAAGGCAAAGAACTGGAAGCTATCGTTTATACCGATTCAGGCATTTATGCCTTTGACTCAATTGTAATAAATTCACCGCTTGAACATGATTTTATTATAGAATTTCCTGATGAAAAAAAACGCACTCAAAGAAGAGATTATATAAGAGCTCCTTTTAACCTGAGATTTGTTTTATCAAAAGATGCCATAAAAGATGGAATAGAACTTGAGACAAAAACCATCAATATAGGCGGCGGCGGAGTCAGATTTTTACTTAAAGACGAACTAAAAACAAATGATCTTTGGGATTTCACTCTTTACATGCCGGATGGAACAATAGCAAAAGGCAAAGGAATAATCCTTTATTCACTTTTACAAGGTAAATTAGTAGTATCAGTAATAAAATTTGTTGATATAAGCGAAACAGACAGAAACAGAATTATAAAAAAATGCTTTGAAGAAGAAGTTAGAAATTTAAAATTAAAAAAATTAACAGGGTAAATAAAAAACTTATTTTAAATTTTTTTTACAAAGATAGTTTAAAATTAGGTTAAATAAGGCATAATTATATACAATCAGTTATAATAAATAAAACAGATCAAAAATGAGAAATCAGAATGAATGAAACAGTAACGGTCGAAAAAATAAAAAATAAAATAGAAAAAATGCAAAAAGGCGGCAACATTTCAAAGGCAATAGAAATGTGCCAGTCTGCGCTGCAAAACGACCCTACAAACGCTGATCTTCATATAAGACTGGGGGATTTATATCTTGAAAAACATCTTGATATTTATCAACCCAAACAATTTTTAGATGACGCGATTTTAGAATACCAGCGGGCGCTGGAATCAAATTTAAATTCGGCTGAGATTCACTATAAGCTTGGCTGTGCTTATTATTATAAAGGAGAACAAGAAAAAGCATTAAATCATTTTGCCATAAGCATTGAATACGATAAAAACCATTCAGATGCTTATTATATGACTGCAAAAATCTTTTCAAAAAGAGACAGAATTACAGAAGCCATCTCTTATCTTGAAAAAGCCGTACAAAGCGGTGGGCTTAAAAATTCACGCGCTCACTACCTTTTATTTAAACTACTAAAAACACGCGAAGATAAAGCAGACAAAAACACTTTAAATATCGTCAAAAATTTGTTTTTATCAATATTTAAAATTGCTTTTGATGAAAAAGCCCAACAAGAAATTTTTACAAAACTTTCTTATTTAAAATTTTTCCCTATTTTTTTCCAGGGGTATTATCTTGAAAAAACAAGAAGCGTTTATCAGGCTATAGACCTTTATATCGAAACCATTGAAAAAGCTCCGGGCTTTCTGCTTTTATACCTGCATCTTGGAAATGCTTACAGACAAATAGCACGACTTGATGATGCCATAAATGAATACAAAATGGCAATATGGCTTGATCCTACACATATTACAGCGCATAAACTCCTTTGCTCTATCTATGAAGAACAGGGAAATTATGACAGCGCTATTGAAACTTATGGCAAATTAATAGAAATGAATCCTAATGATGCGATATATCACAGCAATTTAGCCAATATTTATTATTTAAAAGGCGATATTAAATCAGCAGTATCATATTATCAAACAGCAATCTCTCTTAACCCTAATAAAAACTGGACAAGCATCATTGCGCAAACACTCGGATATATTTTCCACGAATCAAAAGAAAATTTTGATGCGGCAATAAGCGCATATCAAAGTGCTTCTCTTTTAAATCCGACTGACGTGGATATTTATATAAGTCTGGGAAGTGCTTTTTACGACAAGGGTGATTACGCTAACGCTCTTGCTACCTACAGAATGGCGCTTGAAGTTGACCCCAATAATGCCAGAATTCATTGCAATTTAGGATTTTTGCTATGGGGCAAAGGCGTGATTGAAGAAGCAGTCAAGGAATACGAAAAGGCAATTAAATTAGACCCTAATTATGATATAGCTTATAACAATTTAGGCGTAATTTATCTTGATGACTTGGGTTATATTCAAGAAGCAATTGACAATCTCAAGAAAGCGATGGAAAGTAATACTCAATATGCGCTTGCGAGTTACAATTTGGGCAGGGCAATGGCGATTAAAGGCGATAAAATAGAAGCCGCAAGACTTTTTCAAGTAGCTATGGATTTAAATAATCAGACTAACGAAATGGATCAGCGCGAAATTAAAGTAAAAATTCAAGAATTATTTGAATAAAAGGGATTATTTAAATTAAATGTTTGGCTTTATCAAAGAACTTGGCAAAATTGATGTTGATTATAATGACAACAAATTCAGAAGCTATGTTAAAAGTGTTGAATCTGATTATATTCTTATAGATTTTTTATTTTATAAAGGAAGTGAATATAATATTCCTGTTGAAAGCTGGGTCACCGTAAACTTTAAAGAAAAAGCGGGAGTTTATTCAGGAGATTGCCAAATACTCGGCAGGGATAATTCAAGAATTCCGGGACTTAAAATTTCTTATCCTTCTGATGTTAAATTTGTTCAGCAAAGAGAATATGTAAGAGTACCTCTCAAGCTGAAAGCCGAACTTGTTATTTTTTCTGTGCGAAGCGGGAGTGAAAAGCCTGAAGAGGGGCTTTGCCCATCTGGAAGGCTTGAACTCATTCCTGAATCAGAAGAAACAGATGTTAGAGTTCAAGAAATAAATACTCTGGACATAAGCGGATCCGGATTTTGTTATGTTTCAGAGAAGCCGCTGGAAAAACATTCAAAGATAATTGGTATTATTTATCTCTCCAATCCTGCCGAAAAACCTATTGAAATTTCATTACAGCACGTTTATTCCAGAACTTTTTTTGCTAACGGAAAAGAAATGTACAAAAATGCTTTTACTTTTAATAATCTTGAAGAAAAATTACAAGATAAAATTCTTAAAGAAATTTTTCTTTATGAACTGGAATTAAGAAAAAAAGGACTGTAAAAAGCGAGGCATGTAGCCTCGCTTTTTCTTATTCTATTGAATCCAATCTACTTAGAAGCTTTTGGTGCAGCCACCTTTACAGCAATAGTTTCCAGGTTTCCGAGAGGCTGAACCCCTTCAGGAAATTCTATCTGCTCAATAGTTAATGAATCTTCATAATTTTCTAATTTTGAAATATCAACTTTAATTGTTGAAGGAATATTAGAAGGCAAACATTCTACTTCAACTTCAGAAATATTTGATACTAAGACTCCGCCTGCTTTCATTGCTGCAGAATCACCAAAAGTTTCAATAGGAATAACCATTTTTACTTTTTGATCTATTTGAATTCTCTGAAATTCAACGTTAAGAACTTTATCGCTGACAGGGTCAATTTGTACTTTTTTTACAACAGCTTTATATGCTTCTTTTTCTAGTTTTAATTCAAAAATAGCATTTTTATCTTTTCTGTAAGCAGTAATAAATTCTTTAACATCCATCTGGATAGAAACTGAATCCATGCCACCACCATAAATAGTAGCAGGAACAAGTCCTTCTGCTCTTACTTGTCTTGGATTTAATGCTGTATCCCTTTTCTTTGCATTCAATAATGACATTTTTTTCTCCTTATATATTCAAAGTTTTATTATAATTTTACTTTAACTAAATATACTATAAAAAAAATTAAGTCCATAGTATTGAAAATAACTTCGATTAACAAAAATTTTACATTAATTTTTCTGTAAAAATACTTTATAATGATTTATATTACTTTATTTTCAGGTCAAAAATGCATAAACAAAAAGACAAAGAATTTATAATAAAAGCTAAAAAAGGTCTGGGCATTGTTGAATTTTTATTAGGCATTCTAATGCTAGCAATTCTTTCTGCTTTGATGATTCCGGCGATAGTTAATAAATCAAATGATTCTCAAAACAAACCTGTTCAAAATGTATCTATCTCAAATAAACCTGTATACCAAAACACCTATACTGACGATTCTCAAAACTGGAAACCCCTATACCAAAGAGCTTATGCCGACACTTCACAAGCTTGGAGTCAACTATATAGTGAAAATGTTCTAACTTCAAGACAAGGATGGGGTTCAGAACAGGCAAATTATGATAATTTCACACAGTTTATGAATAAATTTAACATTCTAAAACAATGTAATTCCGCTAATAATCCTGAGTGCTGGGCAGCAAACGAAACATCCTCTGTAATTTCAGGACACCCCAATTTTCAAAACGACCGCTGTTTTGTTGATTCTTCAGGACGCTCGTGGTGCGAAGCTTATTATTTGGGATGGTTTGTTGTTGACACTAACGGACTTAAAACACCTAATCAATTCGGAAAGGACAGATTTATTTTTTATACGATTGTCGGTAATGATGTAAACACTTCAGGTGTCCCTGACAAAATAGTTTATGACAATGATTATACTGATTTAGATGCAGATAAGTGTCCAAATCCACCCTGTTACTATAGATCCTGGCTTTCTCAATAAAAAAAGAGGTGATTGCTCACCCCTGTCTAAAATATTTTGAAATTTCTTCAAAGTACTTTTCTAATACCTGATAGCCGTTATAATTTTTATTTGTATTTACATATCGTGTAGCTATGAGATATTTAAGCTCTTTTGCTCTTATTTGAATAATTTGATCGGCTGCATCCTGAAGTTCTCTGTTTCTGGAATAGCTCCATCTTTTAAGAAAAACAAGTTCATCTTCAATTTGCTTTGTTGTACTTAATTCTAGAGGATTAAAATCATATTTAACAAGTAAAGCTTTTTCTTCATCAATGATTTTTGACTGCACAACAGGATATCCAAAGACTTTTTTAATTATCATGAAACTGTCCGCTACTCTTCTATGAGATTCAGGAACACCTTTTCTGATGAAACAATTATTTCTCATCATAAAATTAGGCTTCATTGTTTCAATTGTTAAAGTTTGTATATCTGAATTAGAACCATGCTGACTTGTCGTATATGTCTTTTTTATACTCTGACCTAAAAGCTGGTCTAACTGCTTTGCCGTCTCTTCTGTGCTACTGTTTACTGCCATATTCATCCCCAAGTTGTTTAACTCATTTAGATACTAGTCAACAATTCTAAGTATTAGTTCTTTTATATATTAAAACACAGGAAGGTATAAAATTAATTTATTTTGTATATTTTATAAAAAATGTTTACAATTGGTATAATAAAGATTTGAATTATTATCTTTTATCTCAGGAGAAAAAATTTGTATAAATACTCAAAACAATTCACACCATATCTGTTTTTAGCACCGGCAGCGGTTATATTAGTCCTGTTCTTTTTTGTCCCGTTTTTGGAAAGTTTTTTGCTGAGCTTTCAAAGCTACAGAAATGACATCTATAATCCGCAGTGGGTAGGACTGGAAAATTATATAAATCTTTTTCACGCTCCTGTATTCTGGAAAACACTGGCGAATACGTTTATATACCTTATAGGCGTTGTTCCTTTGCTTGTTGTTCTGTCGCTCGTAATTGCTATTCTTGTAAACCAAAAACTAAGAGGGATAAAAATATTCAGGGTAATGATTTATATTCCTGTAATAGTTTCTATAGTAGTTGCGGGGATTGCCTGGAAATGGATTTATGCGGACAGCGGAATTCTTAACTATATGCTCGAAAAACTATTTGATATTTCCAAAATAGGCTGGCTTACTGATCCAAGGTTTGCTTTATATTCTGTAATGGCAGTGACTATATGGAAAGGTCTGGGATATTATATGGTAATTTATCTTGCCGCGTTGACTTCTGTCCCAAAAGACCTTTATGAAGCTTCTGATATAGACGGTGCAAATGTTTTACAAAAACACTTAGCGGTTACTGTTCCTCATTTAATGCCTACCATAACACTTGTAAGCGTTATAAGCTCAATTTCCGCGATGAAAGTTTTTGTGGAAATCTATGTAATGACTCAGGGTGGCCCACTCAATGCAAGCAAAACAATAGTTTATTATATATATCAAAGAGCTTTTGAAAACCTTGATATGGGCTATGCTTCGGCTGCAGGCGTGGTGCTTCTTGTCATAGTAATGATAATGTCAATTATTAATGTTAAGTTTTTTGAACAAAATAAACAACCGATAGCTTAAGGAGAAAAACCCTTGAATCTTAAAAAAATCTTAGCTTATATAGTACTTATAATCCTTGCGATAATATCAATAGGTCCGTTTCTGTGGCTATTATCCACTGCTTTGAAATCGCAGAATGAAAATATTTTTGCTTATCCTCCGATTTTAATTCCACAACAATTCACTTTAGAAAATTTTACAGGCGTTTGGAAGCAAATTCCTTTTATGGGATACATAATAAACAGTTTTATTGTTTCAGGTATTACGGTACTACTTAACCTTTTACTTTCGGCACTTGCCGCATATCCCCTCGCCAGAATGCGTTTTAAAGGCAAAAACATGGTTTTTTACGCTGTACTTGCCACAATCATGGTTCCTTTTCAGGTAATTATGATACCTATTTATTTAATGGTATTAAAACTCAATCTTGTTGACTCTGCTTCTGATTTTGCTGGATTTGCAGGACTGATTTTGCCTTTTGCAGTAAATGCTTTCGGAATTTTTCTAATGCGTCAGGCTTTTCTGGGAATCCCAAAAGAACTTGAAGAAGCCGCAATTATTGACGGATGCAACACTTATGACATCTGGCTAAAAATATTTATGCCGTTAGTAAAACCTGCGCTTGCGACACTTGCGATATTCACATTTGTCGGAGCTTGGAGCGAATTTCTCTGGCCCAGTATTGTGCTAACAAGACGGGAAATGTATACACTGCCTGTCGGAATAAATGACTTGCAAGGTGTATTCAGTGCAAATTGGCGTTATATTTCAGCAGGTGCAATAATAGCAACAATTCCTATCCTTGTATTCTTTTTGGGACTTCAAAGATACTTTATCGAAGGTACTACACAGGGTGCTGTTAAAGAATAACCCCCCGCATTATTTTACGATATCATTTATATTTGTATTATTTGGAGCTATAGGTCCTTGTATTCTATTGTCATAGACTCTTTGAAGATTTAATAAAAATTCATCAAAAGAGCCCTGAAAAGTTGTATTCCATTGAACTGCAACTTCTTTGAAAAAATCTTTTTCAAACTTAAATATAGCTAAAGTTTGATTTTTTTTATAATCAGACATATATTTCCCAAAATTTTCCATCGTCAGGGTTTCAGGACAAACTTTATAGGCCGGATGATCACTGGGGTAATTTTTATCCTTTAATGCCGGATCATATATATAGGCGAACAAACCTTTCTGGTCAAATGATGTAGGATAAGCCTGACAAATATACGGTCTGAACTTATAAATGCCGCATCTTCCGGCAACATTATTTGTAGAACCTTCGCACGGCCACTCCTGAAGAAAGACACATTTATAAGTATCCGGAAATAAATGACTTTTAACACGCTTTAAGCATAATCTATGATAATTATCACTGCCTTTAAACTTAAATAATGCATAACTTTTTAATTTCTCTTCTATATTTTCACTGGGAACAGGCACAAGCTCGAGAAAAACAGAAACATTTAACATCATATTTCTTACAATATTTATAATATCAAAACCTGTCAAATCAACGGGATACCTGCGACAACATCCTGAATGACAAGTACTGCAAAGAATCATAAAATAACTCCTGTTAATTTATTAAATTTAACAAGTTTAAGTATATTTTATGTATGCTTTAAAATCAATTTATCAAGCTTTTTTCAACCACTTTGTCTATATTTATACAACTACAGATTCATCACTTGTTGCAAGAAGTTTTAACAGGTCAAAAGTAGTTACAATTCCCACAAGCTTGTCATATTCAGTTACAAGCAGACGATGAATTTTCTTTTCATACATAATTTTTGCCATTTTCGCAATAGTTGCATCAGGCTCTACCGTGTATAAATCTTCTGACATAATCGAAGAAACAGGCTGATCAAAAAACTTTACATCTTCCAAAAGCTCGAGTTCATAGTTTTTAGCCATAGTTGTATTATAAAAACTATGCGAACTTTCCTGTTTAAGCACATCTGTAGAACTTACAACTCCGGCAAGATAGCCGTCTTGATCAAGTACAGGCAGTCCTGATACATCATTATTTACAAATATTTTAATTACGTCCCTTATCTGGGTGTTTTCCTTTATTGTTATTAATTCTGTGGACATTATGTCTTTTACATAAAATTGCATAGCTTACTCCTTTTTATAAGGTACTTATTTTGTCTATAAAAAGGGCTGCACCCCTCTTTATTCTTTGTATTGTCATCATGAGGAGCAGCATAGCGACGACGTGAGATCTATCCAACTAACAATTAAGGCTTTAAAATTCTAACCTTAATAGATTGCCACGTCAGGCTTTCAGCCCTCCTCGCAATGACAGCTTATTCTTGGTTTATAATTAACATAACAAACCATTCTTATCCTTACATCCGCAGAAAGTAGACTAAATGGGCATAATTTCTCAGGATTTTTATAACAGAAATACTATCGAAGTTGCAAAAGATATTCTCGGCTGCAAATTAAACAGACGCATCGGAAATGAAGTCTTAAGCGGCATAATTGTCGAAGTTGAAGCGTATAAACAAGATGATCCGGCATGTCATGCCTTTAGAGGCAAAACACCGCGCGCGATAACGCTTTTTAAACAACCCGGTATTGCTTATGTTTATTTTATTTATGGAATGTATCACTGCATGAACATTGTCACAGAAGAATATGACAAGGCAGGTGCAGTTTTAATCAGAGCGTTGGAACCTATTCCCCCTACGGAAAACACAAACGGTCCCGGAAAACTATGTAAATCTTTGAATATTACAAAAGAATTTAATGAAACTGACATTACTTCCGAAAATTCAGACCTCTGGATAGAAGAAGGCATAATTGTTCCGAAGAAACAAATCATCACAACCACGCGTATAGGTATAAAACTTTTTTGAAACAAACTTGTTGTCTTTTATATAAAAGACAACAAGTTTGTTTCAAAAAAATAGTTAAACTAAATTATCTCATCCCCATCAAATACAAATATTTTTGAACATATTCATATGATTTAGGGAAAAATGTTTTCATGAACTCTGATTTTACTTTTATATGATTTTCATTTTGACTGCCAGTAGTTAATGATGCACCACATTCGGCAAAAATTTCTCTTAATCCTGCCTCATTTAAATTTTCAGGAGTACTTTTTTGCATTATATAGTCAATCATTTTCGGATTATATTTGTTATTATATTGGTTATATATTTGGGGATAAAGATTCTTTCTTTCAGAAAGTTTGCATAAGTCCATACTTACCACAGCCTTAAATCCTTTTATGCTGGAAATATCTATTCCAATTATACTTTTTAATAGCGAATCAGCTTTATGAGTTAATTCATGTCCTACACTGCCTTTATTTGCTTTGATACTTAAACAAAGAGGAGATTCGAAAAGACCCAGAAAATTATATTTTTTACCGTCCTTCGAAGTTCCTATAACAGCCTCTCCATTAGCTATTTCATCATGTGTATTTCTACTTCCAGGAACCAATTCATTTTTAAATATATTTTGTAATTCAGGAATATCAGGAACAGAATTAGAAGCTTTAGATGCAAGTCTTATTTGATCAAGACCAGTTTTCTGTATTTTCGAAAATAGTGCAATAGGATATTCTTTTACACCTGTATGAACTTCGTTCATAAAAGAGTTAGAAACTTTTTCCATAACATATATTGGTAATTTTTCTCTTTTACCAAAAGAAAGATTATTATTATAATTAGTCAAATTACAAGAGTACATAATTTTTCCTATATTTCTTTTCCTGTAATTAAAAAGATAGTGAAGAAAAAAAATTGCTTAAAATTTATCTTTGTAATTACAAAATGTTACATAAATTTTTAAAACATTAATTTTTCATTAAGATTTTTGAGGTAGCAAAATTTTTTGTGTAAAATTCATGCTTATAAATTTTTTAAACTTTTAGTTAGAAAATTTATACATGTATTATAAAAATCATGTTTTATGTATCATAGTTAAGCTAAATAGAAAAAGTAACTATAGTTTTATAATGGAGGAATTTAAAAATGGCTAGTGAATTAAAAATTAGACCGCTTGGCGACAAGATACTAATTAAAGTTCTTGAAGAAACACAAACAACTCTTGGAGGAATTATTCTTCCGGATTCAGCTAGAGAAAAACCGCAAAAAGGCGAAGTTGTAGCTGTAGGAACGGGAAGAACCCTCGATAACGGCAATAAAGAGCCAATGGACGTTAAAGTTGGAGAAACAGTTCTTTTCGCTAAATACGGCGGATCTGATATTAAATTTGAAGGAACAGAATACAAAATTCTTTCAATCAGAGATATCTTAGGAATTATTGAGTAATTAAGTAGTAATTGAAATAAAAAAGGAGTTATAAAATGGCAAAGAGAATAGCATTTAATGAAGATGCCCGCAAAGCTTTAGTTGTCGGCGTTGATGCTGTTGCTGACGCAGTAAAAGTTACATTAGGACCTAAAGGTCGTAATGTTGTAATAGATAAAAAATTCGGCGCGCCACAAATCGTAAACGATGGCGTGACAATCGCAAAAGAAATTGAACTTCCTGATAATCTCGAAAACTTAGGAGCTCAACTGGTAAAAGAAGTTTCCAGCAAAACAAACGATGTAGCAGGCGACGGCACAACAACCGCTGCTGTATTAGCCCAATCAATTGTTAAAGAAGGCTTAAAAAACGTAACAGCAGGCGCAAACCCAATCGGAATTAAAAGAGGAATTGATAAAGCTGTTACTATTGCAGTTGAAGAAATTAAGAAAAACGCTAAAAAAATTGAATCAAAAGAATCAATCGCTCAGGTTGCTACAATTTCAGCAGGTAACGATGATTTTATCGGCGGATTAATTGCTGAAGCAATGGATAAAGTAGGTAACGAAGGCGTTATTACTGTTGAAGAATCAAAAACCACAGGAACAGAGCTTAAAGTTGTAGAAGGTATGCAGTTTGACAAAGGCTATATCAGTCCTTATTTCGTAACTGACGCTGAAAGAATGGAAGCAGTTCTTGATGATGTGTTTGTACTTTGCGTAAACAAAAAAATCAATATCGTTGCTGATCTCGTTCCTGTTCTTGAACAGGTTGCCAGAGAAGGCAGAGGCATTTTAATCATAGCTGAAGACGTTGAAGGGGAAGCTCTTGCAACTTTAGTTGTTAATACAATGAGAAAAGTATTAAGAGCAGTTGCAGTAAAAGCTCCCGGATTTGGCGACAGAAGAAAAGAAATGCTTCAGGATATCGCTATTTTAACAGGCGGCGAACTCTTCACAGAAGAATTAGGACTTAAATTAGAAAACGTAACTGTTCAAATGATGGGTAAAGCTAGAAGAGTTACCGTTTCAAAAGATAAAACAACTATCGTTGTTGGTGATGAAACAAAACAAACTGTTGCTGACAGAGTAAAACTTATTAAACGCCAAATTGAACAATCTGACAGTGAATACGATAAAGAAAAATTACAGGAAAGACTTGCTAAATTAGCAGGCGGAGTTGCTGTAATCGAAGTAGGCGCTGCTACAGAAACCGAACTTAAAGACAAAAAACTTAGAATCGAAGACGCTCTTAACGCTACAAGAGCTGCTATCGAAGAAGGCATTGTTGCAGGCGGCGGCGTTACACTTATTAAAGTTCAAAAAGTTCTTTCTGACAGATTAGCAAGTGCTGCAGAATATACACAGGATGAAAGAACCGGCGCCGAAATCCTTATGAGAGCACTTGATGCTCCATTAAAACAAATTGCTTGTAATGCAGGCGCTCGTGGCGAAGTTATTGCTGAAAAAGTAAGAGAACTCGGCGGAGACATGGGCTATGACGCTCAAAACGATAAGTATGTAGATATGGTTCAAGCCGGTATCGTTGACCCTGCAAAAGTAACAAGAAGCGCTCTTCAAAATGCAGCTTCAATTGCTTCAATGCTTCTTACAACAGAAGCCGCAATTGTTGACTTACCTGAAGAAAAATCAGGTATGGGCGGCGGAATGCCTGGCATGGGCGGTATGGGCGGAATGGATTATTAGTTCCAAAAAACCTAATACCAAACTTGAAATAAAAATAAAAAAGAGTCGGCAATGCCGGCTCTTTTGATTAAGAGGTATGTGAGGTGTAGAGGAGTTATAAAAATTTTATTTAAGAATTCCTATAGATTTATAAACCTGTTTATCAATATTTTCAGGACTATTAGCCTTTATTGTTTGCTTTGAGCCATCGGGTCTTGTTATTATCGCTGTATAAATATTATTAGTTTGCCAAGCAGTACAGACTCTTTTAACAGTGCCCCAAAATCCTTTTTGGCCTTTATCTTCTGTAATTTCTACAGTTGTGCCATCATTTAAAACTTTTATATTTCTGGCAATTTTTCCTATATTTTGAGATGCAGTTTGAGCTCCTGAAATTTCAGGGTCTTTTTGAAAATCATCTCTAATAAATGTTTTATTATCACTGCCGCTTAAAAATTCATTAATAGCTTCTTTTTGAGGGGCTGACAGTTTTTCATCTCTTTGTTCTTCTACATCAGCTTCATCCTCTTTAACTTCTTGTGATGCAGATTCTTTAATCTGTTTTTTAATATCTTTTAATTGTGAGATAAATTCTTTTTCTGTTATTTTTCCTTCATCAAGTTTTTTTGTAAGTTTCTCTACAGCTTTTTGAAAAGCTATATCATAAATATTATTTACCGGTGCAGAAGCGGCATTATTAGCCGATTGTGCCGCACCTAAAGCAGGAGCGGGCTGCCTATTTAAGTTATTTACCATAACAGCAATATCACTCGTATTGAACATATCCAAACTTTCAGGCATTGTTAAATTTAAAAAATTGTTTGAAGCTGGATTATCATTCACATTCGTATTTACTGATTGATTTGTATCAGCCGATGGTTCATTTTTAGAAACATTTTCTGCATTATCATTACGTTTGACTAAAACTAAGTCATAACCTTCCGGTATATTATTATTTTCAAATACTTCTTTAGACTTTGATTGCTGCTGAATTGGCGAACTTTGATTAGTCTGTTTAAGCTTAGTTGATGGGGTACAGTAATACCTCGTTTCGTTTAAATTTACATCACCCATAGTTCTTCCTCCTGGTTCCCTTCTCCCGGTGAATTTTTGATTTTAAATATTAAGCATATATTTTTCCCTTATGTATATATAAACAAATAAATCTTGCAAAAATTGCTTTTCCTATAAAAACAATCATGGGTTTTTATTAAAAATCACATATTTTTATATTTTTAATATTATTTAAATAAGTATATAAGATTCAGAAAGTATATATTTTAATATTTTAATTTATTAACTTATGTAAACTACTTGCTTAAAACTATGCTAAAAAATCTGACAAAATAGAATTACTTAATAGGATTCCATGATTTGTAAGCTTTAAAGCATGAGAATGAGCTTTTTGCGAAAATGAGTTTAAGCCTTCCAAGCCGGCAAAGCCATCTTTCAGGCTTTCCACTCCTGCTTCGCAAGAAAACTGACCGTTTCCGCAGACGCTCCCGCTTCGCATATGATTTTCATAAGCCATAAAGCCATAATTAATATATTTTTCGATAATTTTAGAATATTTTTGACGAATATCAATTCCGTAATTACTCTTAAATTCTTCTATGTTGATACCCTCGATGAGCCTTAATCCAAGGAAAATTGCTTCTTCAAGCCTTTCAGAAGAAGAAACAAGATTTTCAAAAGCTCTTTTAGTCGGATTTTTTAAATATTCTTCAAGATTTTCCGTATTTGAATATCTTATTCCATTCAAATATCCATGCGCGCTTAACCCAAACCCGAAATATTCATGATTTTTCCAATAACAAAGATTGTGTCGGGACTCTTTTCCTTTTTTTGAGAAGTTACTTATTTCGTAATGATTAAACCCTTTATTTTCAAGAATTTCTATAGTTTTTAGATAAATTTGACTTTGCTGCTCGTCATCAGGAAGGTTTTTCGGCTGATGGCGGGAAAATTCTGTATTTTCCTCGATTTTTAAACCATAAGTTGAAATATGGCTTATCCCCAGAGTTAAAGCCATATTTAAAGTTTTTTCCCAGCTATCTGATGTTTGTTCTGGTAATCCATAAATCAAATCAATACTTATATTTTCAAAACCTGCTTTTTGAGCCAATTTTACAGTTTCTATCGCTTCTTCAGAAGTATGTATTCTGTTTATAAACTTAAGTATTTTATCATCAAAGCTCTGAACTCCGATACTTAGCCTGTTTACGCCCAAATTCATGATATTTTTAAGATAATCCAGATCTACAGTACCGGGATTGATTTCCATAGTGATTTCAGCTTTTGGGGAAATATTAATCAAACCTGATAAAAGATTAAAAAGATCTTTATAAAAGCCAAAATCGACGACAGAAGGAGTTCCACCGCCTATATAAATTGTTTCCAGCTCTATATCTTGATATTTTGTAAGATAAAATTCTATTTCTTTTTTCAAAGCAACAAAATAAGACTCTATAAGTTCATTTTTATTTGCAAATGAAATGAAATTGCAATAATGGCATTTACTTTTGCAAAAAGGGATATGAATGTATAAATTTACTTGATTATTTTTTTGAACGAACTCTGATTTCTGCATATTGATAAGCTGCTTTGCGATTAGAAAGTGAAAATTCCGCGTTACCAATATTCTCCTTTAAATCCCTATAATCTTCAATAGCTGCTGAAGCATCGGACTTAAAAACTTCCTGAAAAAAGCCGGTTTTTTTCTGCATAATTATTTTTCCTTATAGCATCCTTATTTATATAAAAAACTGAAACACGAAAAAATTGCCTTTTTTAACAAATTTTTCAAAAAATTTGTTATTATTAATAAAAAGGACTGCGATGTTAAAGTTGAAAAGGGGATTTAAATGCTGAGTGACATTAAGGACGAACCCGAAATTTTCAAAAAACTGGCAGAAGTCTATCTTCCAGAGGGAAAACCTGTCCAAAATATTAATATAAATCTTGAAAAAATCTCAAAAATATACATAATTGCAAGCGGCTCTTCAAGAAATGCCGGAAATATAACCAGATACTTCATTGAATCAGTTGCACAAATTCCTGTAACAGTAGAGCATGCAAGCGAATTTTCAGTGAGAAATCCTGTTTTATCCTCCAATGACCTTGTAATCTTTGTTTCTCAGTCAGGAGAAACTTCTGATGTTCTTGCAGCACTACAAGTTGCTAAAACAAAAGGCGCATATACTTTTGCAGTAACAAATAATGAAGCCTCAACAATCCATACAACAGCGGATTCAGCTATGTTTATATACGCAGGAAAAGAAACAAGCATTCCTGCAACAAAATCTTTTGCTTCACAGCTTGTATGTCTTTATATAATAGGAATTTACTTGGCGGAAAAGAATAACACCATTTCTGGAGAACAAGCGGATTGCGAGCAGAGGCTGGCGGGCGGGCTTTGCCCGCCCGTAATGCCGTTTATGGCGAGCAACCAAGCAATAGAGTCTTATAAACAAAAAATTTACCGGATGCCGGAAAAAATAGAAAAATTAATTTCAAACACTGAAGAAATTGAAAAAATTGCTCAAAAACTTCACGACAAAAAGAGCTTAATCATTCTTGGAAGAGGGCAAAATTTTGGTCTAGCGGAAGAATGCTCTCTTAAAATCAAAGAAACCTGTTATGTAAACGCGAGCGGATATCCGACAGGTGAATTTCTTCACGGACATTTAGCTATGCTGGACGAAAACTCTCCTGTTGTTTCAATTATAACAAAATACGGACATGATGAAGCAAATTACACGCTTTCTATCGGAAATACAATGCAATTGATAAAAAAAAGAAACGCTGATGTTGTTATCGTAAAAGATAAATCGGATACCTACATAAATTCAAAACTTTCAGAATTTTCTGTCGAGTATCTTAATATATCAGAATTTAATGAAGAATTTTCTCCTGTATATTCTGCCGTTGTTCTGCATTTATTGACTTACAAGATGGCAGAACTATTAGGAAACGACGTAAACAACCCGAGAAGTCTAAGTAAAACAGTTTCGGCTGAATAAAATTTTACCCACCCCCATACCCCCTCCCTAATAGGGAGGGGGCTAAGTTTTTGTTTTTGGCTCGCTTTCCGGCGGCAAAGCCGCCTCGCTCGCCCTTTTTAAATTTAAAATAAAAAAATTTTTATCTATTACTTAATTTATAATTTTAATGGGGCAATTGCCCCATTTTTTAGTATTTATAATTGAAATCTATAACTGAAAGCAACATTGCTATTCCAAGTAAAATTGTCATTTTATTCATGATCCTCAAAGTTTTTATTTCTATCTCTATTATCTATCTGGTATTTAAAGCAGGTTTTTACCAGCTTTGCAACATCATCATCAGAAATACTTGCAAAAGATATTGCTGTAAGATAAGTTTTTTCATTATTTATCTTTACTTTTTTTGAATAAATATGCTCAGCTCTTATAGAAATGGGCTCTTTCTCATAATCGAGATAAATATTACAATGCACATCATAATAATCTTCAAGAGGACTGTCAGAAATATAACAGAAACCGCTTCCACTTATATTTCGAGTCTGTATATTAAAAGTTTCCATATTCATATAGGTTTTATCAAGATATTTGATTACTTCGACTTTTAAATTAAGAGGAACCCTTATAAATTCTCTTCTTTCAGTAAACTGACTGTTGTAAGGAAAACTTATTCTGAGTCCTGACATGCTGTCCAGCTGTTTATTCATTACGTTAGAAACAGCTGTAAAAGTCCCGTTTTCGGTCTTGAATATAATATTAATTTCCTGCCCGTCAGGAAGATTGTGAGCCAAATTATTTTTGTGAGGCGGCGAAATAAGTATATGATCCTCATTAACCCTTTTCACATGACTATTTAGACAGTGATAATTGTCATAACTGTCAATGTATTCAAGCTCGAATACAGCTAACTCTTTGATGAAATCGTATATATCCGGCATTTTTACCCCTGATAAAATATCTATTTAACAATTAGTCGAGCATTGATTCAAGAACTTTTGCTTTTCTTTCGCTGGTTTCAGTGCTAATTAAGTTATTTCTTCTGATATATCCTCTTAGAGCTTCTCTTATAAGCTCACTTCTTGTACGCTGTTCAGAAGCTGCAACATTATCAATCCTGTCAAGAAACTCGTCAGGCATTGATATAAGTACTTTGGCCATAATATTCCTCTCCTTGTTCCTTCATTTATTTATAGGTAAAAACAAAAAATATAGTTTTTATCCTCTTAAATATATATTATAGCATTATCATTTATATTTGCCATTTTTTAAATATTTTTTTAATTATTTTTACAAATACTCTTATACGAACATATTTTAACCTGACAATTTTCTTGAGCAGGAAATTGAATTGTATTCTCTATTTTATTTATTATTTTTACAAAATTTTCTTCATATTCGAGCGATTTTTCTTCTGAAAAAGTTATTTCTGTAATTTCAACAGCATCAGGAATTATTTTAAAATACTGAAAAACAAGGTTTTCCGGCTTAAAATCAATCCCCAAGTCCTTCCTGCTTTGATAAAGCGCGTAAAGATAAATCTGGTGCTGAAAATTTGTATTGATATTTTTAGGAATAATGCCTGTTTTCCAATCGGCTATTATATATTTGCCTTTTTCTTCATCAAAAAATATAGCGTCAATTCTTCCTATAAGCCAATGGGATGTTCCTTTAAGATTAGTATTAAAGCCCCATTCTGTTTTAATTACTTTTTTGTCCAAAATAGGATGATTTTTTATAGCATTCCATCGTTTATAAATTTCATTGTCGACAATAATTTCTTTATCAGAGTTTTTTAACAAATGCTCTATGTTTAAACCCCTTAAATGATAATCAATCAGAGCATGAACAGATTTTCCAAGCTCATAATCTTGATGAAATTCGGGATATTTAAGCTCTTTTATGTATTTAAAATAATATTTTTTCCGGCATGTTTGCCATGTATTAAAGCGGTCGTGATTTAAAAGGTTGTTCTTCATCTTACAATCCTTTCATAATGCCCAATAAACCACTCTAAAATTCTAGATGGCTTATATTCTCTGGTTTTATTCCAACTATTTTTTGCTTTTTCATTTCCGCTCATATAAAGATAATGTCTTGCTCGTGTAATCCCGACATAAATAAGCCTTAAATGCTCATGTATCTGCTCAAGCTTTATTTTATCGATGTCTTTATGGAGTTTTTTAATCTGTCTTATTTGATTTATAAGATGTCCGCTTTTTCCGATGTCAACAACTTCAGGAGTTACAGGGTAGCTGAACTTAACTTCTTGCATTTCCGGCATGAATACAGCATCAAACTCCAAACCTTTAGCCTTATGCGCAGTCATAATCTGCACAAATTCATATTTATCATCATCTTTTTCAATTTCATTAAAGAATTTCACACCGCTAAGCGATTTTTTGCCGCCTAAATCACTCAAATAATTCAAAATTTCAGGCAAATTGACCGTTTTATTTTCTTCATTATCCGTATCATATCGTCTGAATCTGCTAACCAAAAGACTTATTATTCTTGCGTTTGACTTATCTATAACAGAATCTAAATAACTTGCGCCAAGCTCTGCAATGATTTCTTCAGGAGGTAGTATAGATTTATCAAGCCATTTTAATACTTCATCCTGAAATTTGCCTAGCGTTTCTGTAGGCAGATCTTCTTTTTCAAAGCAAATAAACGGAGAGCCTGCTTTTTCAAGAAAATGAGCCGCATCAAACTCATACTGCAAGATATTAGATTTTACAAATTCTTCATAAAGAGCTTTGACTAATTTGTTATTCCAAGGATTATTCAACACTTCAAGATACGCTTTTATAAACCTGAAGACCTTTTTCTGAGCCACAGATTCCGAATAACAAATAAAAGGTATGTTATTAGCCTCAAAAAACTGCGCCCATTCAATTACAGAACTGTTCGTCCTTAATAAAACCCCTATTGTGAAATTAAATGAGCTTTTTCTAAGCTTTTCAATTTCTTTTAAGATTTTTGCTTTTTCTTCTTCATTCGTTTCATAAATTTTAAAACTCAAACAATCTTTAGTTTCAGGATTTTTGCCTTCTACCGCATGAATCTTCAAGGGAATAAAAGCATCTTTGAGCAATTCCTGCCTTTCTGCCCAATCTACCAAAGAATTAGCAAGCTCAAAAACCTCATTTGCACATCGCTGAGAATGATTCATTTCAACAAGATTATTTGTAGTTTTAATAAATTCTTTGAATCCCGTCACGTCAGAATTGGAAAAACTCGATGTAATTGCCTGATTCGGATCACCGCACCTGATTAAATTGCCATTATTTTCGCTAAGAAGTTCGAATAACTTCTGCTGAACAGAAGAAGAATCCTGCGCCTCATCTTCTATAATATATTTAAACTTTTCCTGAAAATGCTTTTTAATTTCAGGATGATGATTTAATAATTCAACACTGTAAATTAACAAATCATCAAAGTCTATCATACTTCTTTCTTGTAATATTCTTTGATATTCTACATATACAGGATAAAAACAGAATAATTCCTGATAAAGTTCGGCATTTTTATTTGATAGATACTTTCCAAGGCTCTCCGACGAAATTTCCAGAAACTTTGCCTGCGAAATAGCGTTCGGGTAGTCATAATTAAAAGAATTAAACTGATAATCATTGTCCTTAATTAATTTATTGTAAATTTCCTGCATTATTTTGAATTTCAAAGTGTCATCGCAAATATCAAAATCAGAATCAAGACCAATTTTAGTATGATTATCTCCCTGCTTGATTATACTCAACCCCAATCCATGAATAGTACTGATATGAGGAAACTTTACAAGATCAGGACAGGATGTTTTAATTCTTTCGCGGATATTTCTTGCCGCAGAATCCATATAAGTGAGTACCAAAATCTCTTCAGGATTGATTCCATCCTGAATCAACTTTATAATTAAAGCTTCGAGAATTTTTGTCTTTCCGGCACCGGGAACAGCGGAAATTGCCATTTTCCCGGACTTGTATTCAAGAACCGCCGCCTGATCTTTGCGGGGCGTAAATTCAAACTTTATTTCTGTCTTTTCCTTTACCTCAGAGATAAAGCTCTCAATACCTCCGTCATTTTCCCCGCCGGAAACATCAAGCTGACTTGCATAACAGAAAATTTTATCATCACACAACAAAACCAACTTCCTTAAAACGTGAGCTGTCTTTTCCAGCATGAGTTTTTTATGAATTTGTGGAGTATATTTCGGTAGCTGCCAGTTTTGATTAAACACCCACGCATTATAAAGTGGGCCAGTATCATCTTTCATCCATTGACGACTTGAAACATCCAGCCATATTTGAATTTGCGATTCAATTTCAAGGTCAATAACCTTTTGGGGAGTCGCAATTTTTACGCAATTTCCTTTTATTTCAGGGGCAGAAGAAGGATTGTCCGTAACAACAGTATCTTTCATCAAAATCAACCAGTCTTTATCAGAAAATACTTTGTTTTGGCTTGAATGAGTTTTTAACAAGGAAAACTCATCATTTCCAATGTTAACACTCCTGCTTCGCACAAGCTTTTCAAATCCTAAAAGCGACTCCACCATCCTGTTAAAATCTTCCAAGTTTTGATTTTCACTAATATTGGGAAGGATAAGCTCGGAAAAAATCTTTTCCACCTGCATAGAAAGTGCTGTTTTTTCTTCTTTTAAATCATTTATAATCTTTATTAAAGCCTTAAATTTATTTGCAGATTCCTCTGATGCCAGCTTGATATTTTCATCAAATTTGCCCGTTTTTTCATACTCTTCAAGTATTTCTTCACAGAAAATTGTAGAAATTCCCAACATGCCTGTCAATAAAGACCTTATTTCAAAAGTTTTAGGTTTAAATCGCCATTCTTCGTTTATTAACTGGAGAATTATCAGCGTTCCAAACACCAGCGGATCGTCAAAAATCTTCTTTGAACCTGTAAGGAACTGATATTCAATATTTTCCCCCTCAAAAAACTCTTTCAACGCGTGCTTCAAAGTCCCATCCATTGAAGGAACAACAAGAACAATATCATCAGGAGAATATTTTTCATTATTGATAAGAACTTTTATTTTAGCAAAAACCTGCTCTAGCATTTCCACATGCCGTATAGAATTTTCAAGAAGATGTATATTACTTAAATAAGGCGTTTTATCATTTATGATTGAATGAGATAACTCCTGCGCATCATTATAAGAAGTCTTTTCTGAAGTTAAATTAATTATTTCGGAAGGATTTGAAGATTTTATTTCCTCATAACCACAAGGATTTGCGCATAGATACCCCCTTCTCGAACTTCCTTCTGTATCCACGGCTATAAAGAACTCTTTAACTTTTGGAATAAGCTTGTTTATAAAGTACTGGGCGGAATACGTGGTTTCATCAAAATCGTCAACAAGTAGATATTTTATTCTGCCAAAATCAATTTTGCCGCTGTCAACCAGATAAAAGAAAGTTGAAATTTGTTTGTATTGATCAAAACATCTATAATTATTTGCAGATTTTCGAAGCTCTTCAAGCACTTCCTGAGCAATTTTACCCATTGGCTCTTCAAGAATTTCAGACCTGTCAATAATTTCATCCTGATCAAGAAAATTATTTGCAATAAGCGAATGTCTTCTTAAAATCTGATGCTTAAGACTTTTATGCGACTTGTAATCCCTTAAACTGTCTTCGAGCTTTTCCCGCTTATTTATTTTCTTAATACAGCTTTTTATAAAGAGTTCAGAAACTTCAAGACCGCAAAGATTAGGAATTATTTCTCTTTTGCCTCTATTTTCCGGTATTAATTCTTCTACAAGTGACCAATTAGCCTTTATAGAGTTGTAAACTATCCCGTTAAAGGTATAAACAGGAAGCTCACCAATTCCGTTTATTTGAAGGTCAGCCAACTTAGCTCTGATTTTTTCGGAAAATACATTTTTTTTATAGCTATTTAAAGTAATGACCAGTATTTCCGACGTCAAAATCCCCGATTCGACAAGTTCAATGAACTTTTCAACCAGAAACGCCGATTTTCCCGATTTTAAAGGTCCTTCTATATACATGAATGCCGCAAATGTTTGTTAATAATATTCTTATTTTAGGGGAAAAAACTTTAAAATCAAAAACTTTAATGCTTTAAAATCCTGCCGATTCTTTCGGACATTTTTGAAATTCTTTCGGATTTTTCAAGTGCTATATCTGTCAAAATATCTTTTTCTGTGCTGCTTTCCGATTTATAAATTGCATTTTTCAATAAATATTCAATTCTTTGAGCTTCAACAGAGATGCCCGCTCTTAAATTATAAAGTTTTTGTTTTTTACTCATAATTGTTACCTTTTTGTAAAGAAAATTGTAATCTATAATTTCCATATTGTAATGTAGTGATTACAGAATGTCAATAAGTAATTTTAAATTGTTATAATTAAATTATGTTAAAAAATAATTTATCAGAATTAATGGGAAGAAAAAAAATAAAAATAACCGAGTTGCATCGTTTAACGGGACTCGGAAGACCTACTCTTACAAAGATTTATTATGAAAAAACGAATTATATTAGTTTTGATACAATAGAAAAACTTTGTAAAGCTCTAGAGTGTAATACTCAAGAGCTATTAGAATATATCCCTGATTAAGATTTTTAAACGACTATGTCACCCTGAACTTGTTTCAGGGTCTATCCAATGAAGTAAGCTGGAAAGATGCTGAAACAAGTTCAGCATGACAATTATTCTATTCCTTAACAGCGCCGGAAGTTAAGCCGGCTACGATTCTTTTTTGGAAGAAAAGAATAATTAATATGAGAGGAATAGCTCCAATAACAGAACTGGCAGTTAATTGACCAATTACATTATCCGTTGCCGTAGGGAATTTGCTTATATATATAGGCAAAGTCCTTGAAAGATTTGTTGTAGTAAACGCTACAGCATATATAAACTCGTTCCAGTTTGTAACAAAGACCAAAATAGCCGTAGTCGCCAAACCTGACTTTAAAAGCGGAAACAAGATTTTCCAAAATATTGTGAACCCTGAACACCCGTCCATCTTTGCGGACAGCTCAAGTTCTTTTGGAATTTGCTTGAAATACCCTGACAACATCCATATAGCAATTGGCAAAGAAAATACTGTGTATGGAATTATTAACGAAATAAGCGTATCTCTTAAGCCTACTTCTCTGAAAATCAGATATAAAGGGCTTAATGTCGCTATGGAAGGAAACATTGAAATAGCTAAAAATAGAAATAAAGCCGCTTGACCGAACCTGATGCTTTTTCTTGTAATAGCATACGCTGAAATTGTTGCCAAACTAAGAGAAAGAAAAGTGGAAACGGTTGACACGATTAAACTATTTGACATCACAGTGCGGAAATTTTCATCTTTTAAAAGATTTACATAGTTTTTAAAATCTATATAACCCGAATTTATATCTGAAAGAGAGTAAAATAAGAGCAAGATTAAAGGTCCGGCACACCATGCCACCAAAAGAAAAATATAAAAAGGTCTTCCTTTTATTTCATTAAATCTTGTTTTCATCAATTAACATCCTTAGTTTTATAACTGAATGAATACAGATAAACTATACTTATAAGAAGCACACACAGGAAGATAACTACTGAAATAGCTGCCCCGTAACCAAATTGCAAACTCTGGAAAAGTGTTTTGAATGAATATAAGGACATAAGCTCTGTACTGTCTGCCGGGCCTCCGTTAGTCAATACGTAAACAACAGAAAATGCGCTGAACGAATCCATTGTCCTGAAAAGCAACGCAACAAGCATGGTCGGCATAAGCAAAGGCAGTGTAATATTTTTAAAGCTTTGAAGTTTGTTTGTCCCATCTAAAATAGCCGCTTCGTATAATTCTTTCGGAATCAACTGAAGCCCTCCAAGCAATAAAAGTGATAAAAACGGAGTATATTTCCAGACATCAACCAGTATTGCGCACTTCATCGCCCAAAAAGGATCGCCTAGCCAGTTTATGTTTGTATGAATTATATGTAAATTAAGCAATATCTTATTTGCAACTCCGTATTGAGGGTCTAAAATTATATTCCAAAACTTTGACGCGATAACTGTCGGCAAAATCCATGGAATAAGGATAGCTGTCCTTATTAACCACCTTGCCTTAAAGCTTTGATTGAGAATCAAGGCTATTGTCAAACCCAAAACAAGTTCTATTGCCACTGAAAAGAATGAATAATTGACATTATTTAAAAAACTGTTCCAGAACCTTTGATCTACAAGCAAATGCCTGTAGTTATCAAAGCCAATAAATTTGGTTATATCAAATATGAGTACCTTTCTAAAAAGACTTAAATAAAAAATATTAATGATAGGTATGATTGCCACGAAAAAAATCAGTATAATAGCCGGAGCCATTAACAAAGCTGCTCTTTTTTCATCAGAAGTTAAACTTATTTTTTTCAAAAAATTCATTTATTCCTTCTTTTCTTTTTTATCGTGATTACTGCACTTTGTTAATATGCGGCTGTTTTTTTCCTTTGAGATATCAATAATAAATTCGATTTGATCTTTTGCTATTTTCAAACTTTTATCAATAGATTGACGACCGACAATTATAGCAGAAAATTCCGATTGCAGCGCGCTGGAAAACATTACATAATAAGGATCTAACGGTCTTGATTTAATTGTAGGAATAATTTCTTCATAATATGTTTTCAAAAACGGGTATACTTTTACAAGTTTTTCATCTTTATAAACCGAATGCCGCGAAGGCAGGAACAAGGAATTCATAGCCAAAAACTTTTGTGACTCGGGACTTGTGATAAATTTAATAAACTCATAAGCTTCTTTAGGATGTTTCGAACTTTTATTAATTCCGAGCTGATGTCCGCCAAGTATAGGGGAACTTTGATAACCTTCAAAATGCGGCATATTAGCCATGCCTGCTTTTCCGTATAATGGAGAATCTTTGCCCGTAATTTGTTTATAAGAAGTCGACCAATCCCTCATAAAAATGCCATGACCCTGCAAAAAAAGCCTTCTATTGACAATCAAATTGGAAGTTTTTACTGTATCAGGGGATACTCCCGACTTAAAAAGGCTTTGCAGGAATGCCAATGCTTTTTTATTTTGAGGGCTGTCTATAACAACTTTATCACCGTCTAAAATAGCACCATTCAGACTGTATAAATACTCTAATACGTTACAAACCATGCCTTCCTGTTCGTTTCCCTGCCAAAGATAACCATACAAATCAGGATTATTTTCTTTTTCAAGTATGTATTGAGATTGTTTAACAAGCTCCTCAAAACTTTGAGGAGATCTAAACCCGTATTTATCAAGTAAATCTTTCCTGTAAAAAAGTGCGCCGCTTGTCAAAACCCAAGGGAAAGCATATATTTTACTGTTATAGGTTATGGGTCCTGCAAATAAAGATGTTATAAAATCCTGAAAATCTTTCCTGTCAATGTATTTATCAAGGTCTAATATCCAGCCTGCCTTAGCAAATTCCTTAATCCAGATTACATCCATCGACAGCACATCAATATTTGGAGTATTTCCTTCAAGATTTATAACATAATATTGATGCTGAATATCCGAATGATTAGGCAAAATCTCTTCTTTTACTTTAATATTCGGATGAATTTTTTCAAATTTTTTAATTAATTCTTTAATTGCATTCGTTTTATTTCCAAAAGACGCCGAATCCTGCAACTCGTAATGAGCAAAAACTATAGTAGTAACTTTTGAATTCGCTTTAATGTTGTCTGATTTTTGCTTAAATAAACCCGCCATTATTACTGTTAAGATTAAACCAATAATAATTACTGTAGTTATAATTATAATTTTAGGCTTATTTATATGCATAAAGTCTTTCTTTAAACGCTTAATGCCAGATTATAAACTTCTTTCTTCGGAAACCCCGTAAACAGGGAAATGATTTTACTTATTTCCTTAGTTGAATATCCTTCTTTTTTAAGGATTTTGATTTTTTCGATTATTTCGGCTTCATCCTGAGTTTTTTCTTCTTTTTGACCTTCTATAATCAGAACTATTTCACCTTTAAGCGGATTTTGGGTGTAATATTCAATAAGATTACTGATATTATCTCTTTTTATTTCCTCATAAATCTTGGAAAGCTCTCTTGCTATAATAGCATTTCTGTTGCCCAAAATCCCGAAAATTTCTTCCAGAGAATGAATCAACCTGTTCGGAGACTCAAAAAACACCATATTAATTTCAGAATATTTAGACAAAATTTGTTCTTTTTCCTTATCGGTTCTGGGTAAAAACCCCAGAAACACGAATTCTCCGCCAGAAACCAAACCTGCTGACAAAGCAGTGATTACAGAACTTGCTCCGGGAAGAGGAATAACCTTTATAGCATTTAAATAAGCTTCTTTAAGGAGTTCTGAACCCGGATCACTTATTAAAGGCGTTCCGGCATCTGAAACAAGGGCTATATTTTTTCCTTCTTTAAGCTGATTTATTAAATAACCGCTTTTTTCTTTTTCGCTAAATTTATGATAGCTAACGGTTGGAGTTTTAATTTCATAATGATTAAGCAGCTTTTGAGTAACTCTTGTATCCTCGCAGGCTATAGAATCAACTTCTTTAAGAACCCTGATTGTCCTTAAAGTAATATCTTCAAGGTTTCCTATTGGAGTAGGGCATATATATAGTATTCCAGCTTTAGTCATGTAAATATTTTTCTGGTTTTTAAGCCAATATTATAAATTGTATGTTTAAAAATTATATCACCTACGAAAACTCTATGAACCCATCTGGTTAAAACCTACGATTGTCATTGCGAGGAGCTTGCGACGAAGCAATCTAAAACCAGTCATTATTTTTTGGATTGCCACGGGCTAAAGCCCTCGCAATGACAGTTCCAGAAAGAAAGAATTTTTAACAAGACAGATTCTAAAGATTAAGATAAGTTAAATTACGTAAATAAAAGTAAACAAAAGCTAAAAGCATGAATTAAATTTTACTGCATCGGGAACAAGTGTAATATGTATACTTTAGTTGGACAAATCTATAACTTAAAGAGAATATTAATAATATTAAAAAAAATTTATTATAGTTTTAACTGATTATAGGTATACCACCTAAGAAGCGCTTCAAATTATATCAGGGATGTGTTTAGTTCAGATAAGGAGAATCTGGTTATGAGTATTGTTATCAATACGAACGTTAACTCTATTTTAGTTCAAAGAAGTTTAGGAAATTCAACAAGCGAAATCGGAAAATCACTTCAAAGATTGTCAACAGGCTCAAGAATCAACAAAGCTGCTGATGATGCTGCAGGTTTAACAATTTCTGAAAGCTTAAGATCACAAGCAAGAGGTTCACAAGTAGCTTCCCAAAACGCACAAGCAGGCATAAACCTCTTACAAACAGCAGAAGGCGACCTTGGTATTATTCAAGACAACCTTCAAAGGATAAGAGACCTTGCTGTACAAGCTGCTAACGATACAAACGGAAGTAGTGAAAGAACAGCTATCGAATCAGAAGTTCAACAGCGTTTAGATGAAATCACAAGATTGTCAACAGCATCTAAATTCAATACTATCGGACTTTTAGACGGAACCGCCAGCAGTCTTAGCCTTCAAATTGGTGCAGGTTCTGATTCCGGGACAAATGCTATTAATGTATCAACCGGCACTGTAAACCCTCTTGCCGCAGCTGATGCTTCAGCATTAGGCGTTTCCATTACAGCAGGTACAACATTCGCAACCGCTTCAGCTGCTTCAACTTATATTGATACAATTGATACAGCAATTGCTGATGTATCCGAAAGAAGATCAACAATCGGTTCGATACAGAACAGATTAGATTCAGCTATTCAAAGTTTATCAATTAAGTATGAAAACATGTCAGCTTCCGAGTCCAGAATCAGAGACGTTGATGTTGCTAAAGAAGCTGCATCATTAACCAAAAACCAGATTCTGCAACAAGCTTCCGCTACATTATTAGCTCAAGCTAACCAAGCACCTCAAGTAGCGTTAGCTCTTATCTAAAACCAAAACTAACCTTAAAAAAGTTAGACTATTAACAAACCCAAAGAGGTCGGAAATTCCGACCTCTTTGGGTTTGTATTCATATCAGAACTGATATAAAAACACAAAAAAATCTGCTTTTTAGCAGATTTTTTTCTTTTAAAATCAGAAGCTGTCTCGTTAAAGCCTGCACCGCCTTGTCAAGCAAGCCGTTTCAGCTTTAACCGCAGTCCTTAAACAATCTCTTAATAAATTTAACCATCAAATGCGGAAACTATTTGTGGTTCTATATTTTCACCATTTTGACCTTCAATAAAACTCACTATGTTAATAAACATCGCAAGTATAATGAATATTCCAAAAATAGCAAAGGATCGTGATAAATTGTTCCGCATGAACATACTACTCCTTGATAAATTTTAAAGCAGGAAGATTAATCTAAATTACAACATTTAGACCTGATCCGCTGCCCGAAGATGATAGAGAAGATGACGGTGACGAACTAAAAGAATTCACACCGGTTGTTTCTGTTCCACCTCTGGAAATACCAGGATTGCCGAAAATTGACGCAGTTAAAACCGGCGCGGATCTGAATCCTAAAACGCCCGTACTTTCAGGAAGGCGTGGGGGTTTTGGACCCACTGCACTAATAGGGTTAATTAAAGACATGGCTATTGTCCTCCACAGCACACACATTGACTACATAATTTAATAGGGATTATTGTTACGTTACCTATAAATATAAAAACAAAAACCCT
>Ga0209000_1000603_pt1 | contig 32030 bp, 28 predicted proteins | sample RifGroD2_FD_183998 | JGI IMG/M metagenome (GOLD analysis project Ga0209000, IMG submission 183998) | Groundwater microbial communities from Rifle, Colorado, USA - Groundwater D2 (SPAdes) (version 2) | ecosystem: Environmental > Aquatic > Deep subsurface > Groundwater | place: Rifle, Colorado... | reverse complement strand
ATAAAATAGAATTGCTTATGGAATACGCTTCACAAAATCCAACCCTATATCTTGGAAAAAATAAAGATGGGAATATTGTATGGAATGATTTTTGTCGTGGACCGCATATTCCAAACACCAAATTTATAAAAGCATTTAAACTTTTAAGCGTGGCAGGTGCTTACTGGCGAGGTGATGAAAAAAATAAAATGCTTCAGCGGATTTATGCGACTGCTTTTTGGACAAAAGACGAGCTTAATGAATATCTTACAAGAATTGAAGAAGCAGAAAAAAGAGATCATAGAAAACTCGGCACACAGCTTGATTTGTTCAGCATAAGAGAAGAAGTCGGCGCAGGTCTTGTATTGTGGCACCCAAATTTAAGCGTAGTAAGACAGATGATTGAAGATTACTGGCGCTATGAGCATAGAAAAAGAGACTATGAAATAGTTTACACTCCACATATTGCAAAATCTCAACTCTGGGATATTTCGGGGCATAATGAGCATTTTAGAGAAAATATGTTTTATATGCAGGTTGAAGAGCAGGATTATGTGCTTAAACCAATGAACTGTCCTTTCCATATTCTTATATATCAGGCAAAAAGATATAGTTACAGAAGTTTGCCTTTAAGAATGGCGGAACTCGGAACAGTTTACAGAAATGAAAGATCAGGTGCTCTGCATGGAATGACCAGAGTAAAAGGGTTTACGCAGGATGATGCGCATATTTTTTGTACACAGGATCAGTTCGTAGATGAAGTTAATAAGATAATCGACTTTATTGACGATACTTTGACTATGTTTGATATGACTTATGAAGTCGAATTATCCACACGTCCTGAAGGTTTTGCAGGAACTCTGGAAATTTGGGATAAAGCAGAAGCAGGACTTAAAAAAGCTTTAGAAGACAAAAAACTTTCTTATATAATTAACGAAGGCGATGGTGCTTTTTATGGTCCAAAAATCGACTTTAAACTTAAGGATGCAATAGGAAGAACATGGCAGGGTGCAACAATTCAGTTGGATTTCAACTTGCCTATCAGGTTTAATCTTAAATACACCGAAAAAGACGGAAGTATGCAGACGCCTGTTATGATTCACAGAGTAATTTTCGGCACAATGGAAAGATTTATCGGTATCCTTATAGAACATTATGCAGGTGCTTTCCCTGCATGGTTAGCTCCACAACAGGCAGTAGTAATTCCTATCGCTGATAGACACACTGAATTTGCACAAAGCATTTATAAAAAACTCAGAGATGCCGACTTGAGAGTTGAACTTGATGATCGAAGCGAAAGTATGAATTATAAAATCAGGGAAGCCCAGAACAGAAAAATTCCTTATATGCTCGTAATAGGCGATAAAGAAATTGAAGCTAATTATGTTGCTGTTAGAGCAAGATTAAAAGGCGATATTGGCGTAAAAAATATTGATGAATTTATAAATTCCCTCAAAAAAGAAATTGAAACCAAAGGTAAGGAAATTGTTAATTAGAAATTTTTAGCTAAAAAGCAGAATTCAAACTCATCTTTGTATTTGTTGAGGTGCTGGCTGTTTGAGCGCGATTATATAATTCATATTTTTTATCAAGTTCATACTTGTTCAAGTACAACTTCTCTTTAGCTAATTGATATTGTTGACTTTGATTGTCAACTTGACCTTGCTGACTTTGTTGAGCCAATCTATAGTCTTTATTTTGTTTATTTAATTTAATTAGTTGATCTTGTTGAACTAACTGATATTGTTGATTTTGTTGGGTTACTTGAAATTGCTGATCTTGTTGAGCTAATTGATAGTCTTGTTCTTGTTGGGTTAATTGGTTTTGTTGATTCTGTTGAGCTAATTGATATTGTTGACTTGATTGAATTGATTTATCTTGTTGTTCTTGCTTAGCTAACTGGTATTGTAAACTTTGTTGAGTTGTTTGGTTTTGTAAATCCTGCCTGGCTAGTTGATATTGGAGATTTTGTTGATTTAATTTGTCTTGCCGTTCTTGCTGAGTTAATTGATATTGTTGAAGTTTGTCTAATTGATTGTTATTAGACAAAAACATTATTAATAAGACGATGAATGTCATTATAATTCCAATGACAATTGTGTCATTTTCACCAAAAAAAGACTTATCCGTTACATATTCTTCCGTCCCTGAATTTATTGGTCGGATATAAGTTATTGATGGGGCAATTAATTCGCCGTTGGAAGTTGTTATTAGTTTATAATCCACTTCATTTGAATAATTGATAATTTTCATTTCAGGAACAGGTTCTCGAAATGAGTATCCTTGTAGTGCTTGTGGATTAATAAAACGTTGATTCGGATGATTTGAAGAGCTATCCATACTTTTTCTCCTATTGTTTATTAATATATTTAACATATGTGTAATATGTGATTACGAAACAATGAAAAGAAAATGTTTGTTTATTTTACTGAGCTCAGTAAAATAAATTAATCATTTTTAGATTAATCAAAAAAATATTTATAATTTAATACAACTATGTTAGATGTTATTTTTAAATAACACCTATTCATGATACAACTAACACACCTATATATATAAAGTATTTATAGTTTATGTAAAATTAAAAAAATAGACATATTGTTACATAAGTTATTGTTTTAAAAAATATATCGAATAATTAAAATTACACGCAATTTTTCGACCGTTCTTGTTTTTATATAGATATACCGCTATGCGGTGGATTTACATGGATAAGGGCGGGAGAAAAAATATGTTTAGTCCAGATATGTACAGATATATCATTGATCCGGATAATGTCACGGACGAGAGCGTTGAAAACAGAACCGTATCTGTTGAAAAACAAGTATTCAGGTACAGCATACTTGATCATGAAAAAGTTTTAAACGATTACAGTTTTTTTAGCAGAGCTTTTAAAGGATTTGGAAAAATTTTCGAGGTTTTTGCACCTCAAACAAGGTAATACAATAAGAATATTTATAAAATTAAACAACGATACAAAAAATCGTTGTTTAATTTTATAAATTTATACTGTTTTATATAAGTCTTTTTTACTTCTTTGTATAGTAACAAATTGGTCAACAACATGGGAATCCCATACTGTACCGGCTCCGTTTATCAATATTTCAAAGGCTTTTTCAGGTGCAAGAGCAGTTCTGTAAGGTCTATCATTAATCATTGCATAATATGCATCTATTACATAAAGAATTCTGGAACCCTGCGGTATATTATCACCGGAAAGAATGCCCGGATATCCGGTTCCATCCCAGTGTTCATGGTGGTGTTCAATAATGTTTATAATATATCCGGTGGATTTAATAGGTCTTAATATCTCTTTTGCAGCTAAAATAGGATGTTCAAGAACCTGTTTTCTTTCATCTTTTGTTAAAGGACCGGGTTTTATAAGTATATTTTCAGGTACTAACAGGTTGCCTATGTTATGTAATACACAGGCAACTTTTAATTTCTCAATTTCTTGCTCTGAAAGATTGAATCTTTTTGCAAGCTGCATGACAAGATCAAGTTTTTCGTTTATGTATTCATTTTTATAGACGTTGTTGCACGTTTGAGAAAGTGAAAGATAAATGCATTTCATTATTTCAAGCAGATTTTCATTTTGAAGTTTGTTTGACTGGACATCTTTTACAATTTGTGAAGCCGCTGGAATTTGCTGTTTAACAAGCAATTCTACAAATGTATTAACAATTAAATGCTGCCAATCTGTTTCTTCTTGTTTATTTGCAACTTCAACTTTGTTTCTTCCATTTTTCTTTGCAGAATACATTGCCTGATCGGCAAGCTCAAGGAGTTCCGCGATAGATTCAGTGTGTTTTAAGAATGTAGCAACGCCTATACTTGCTGAAATAAACAGGGAGTCTTTAATAGGTGATTCGGCAATAGCTACTCTAAGCCTTTCTGCCGCAATAAGACCGCCTTCTACATCAATGCCTGGAAGTATTAATGAAAATTCTTCGCCGCCAAATCTTGCTGCAATATCTACAGAACGAGCATTTTTCTTTAAAATAACGCCTATTTGTTTAATTGCTTCATCTCCTACAGAATGTCCGTAGGTGTCATTAAGTTTCTTTAAATGATCCAAATCAAGCGTAACAAGAGTAAACGGCTGATTTAAACGAATTGCCCTTTCAACTTCTGCTGTTAAGCATTGATCAAAGTGCCTTCTGTTATATAAACCGGTTAAACCGTCTGTAATAGCCTGTTTTTTGATTTGTTCAAAAAGATTTGCTATTGTAACAGCAAGTTCGATTTGTCCTGCAAAAAGACTTAAGAAGTTTTTTTCTGTATTGCCTATGTCACTTCTTATAGAAATAGTTACAAGGCAACCAAAAGGATCTCCCTGTACAACTATTGGTAAAATTGATATAGCCCTGTTTCCTAACAGGTCGTCAATAGCTTGAAGCTTTTCTTCTTCTATTTCAGGTACAGCACCTTCAAACAGTTTTTTAAAGCTTTTTGTGTTTACTATATCTTTGCTTTTTAAGGCTTTTACAATAATATTATTTTCATGACTTAGTGGTATATCATAGGAAAATATAGAGCTTTGCAGTATATCATGCATTTTTGCAGAAAAATTGTTTTCGTTTGCCGCTCTTATTTTGAGCCTGGTGCCTGATTCAAAGTTGTAAACCTGAAATACAAAGCAATATAAGTATCCTAATTCATCGGATAAACCGTTAATAACGGTAGAAAGAACCTCAGACAGAGGCTCTGCCGAATTCATTGTGCTCCAGATATGTTTTAATGTCAGCAAACTTTTGTTTGCCTGATTTAATTCTTCTGTTCGTTCCGTAATTTCTCTTTCAAGTATGAGATTTCTCTCAAAAATATTTCTGAATCTTTTTCTTTCATCCAAAACATTATCTTCAAGAACATTAACTTGATTCTTGAAGGTTTTTACTTTGTTGGCAATATTTTTAAACCAGCCTGCTGCCATAAATTTTTATAACCTGCTTAAAAGCTCATTATTGGAAAGTTTACTATTATAATGTTTTTTTAAAATGCTTGTAATTATTATAGTATAACATTTTTAATATTGAAATTATTTTATTCAAAAACAATTATAATATAAATTAAAAAATTATCAGTATTATTATAGTTAAGTATACTCTGATTATTTACTTAATAAACTCAAGAATTTTATCGGGAGTAAGTTTTTTCATGCATTCCATATTGTTGTCAGTTCTGGGGCATCTTCTTTTAAAGCAAGGCTGGCAAGGAAGTTCAGCTGCCAGTGCTGTATGCTTTTCACCATAAGGAGGAGTTCTTCTAAAGCCCGTTGGACCGAAAAGCATAATTATAGAAGGTTTTTGAGTGGCATTTGCTATATGGGCAGGACCAGTATCAGGCGCTATTAAATATTTTGCCCTGTTAAAAAGTTCAATAAGTTCAAAAAGATTGGTTTTTCCTGCCAGTGAAAGATAATTATCTGTTTTAGATTTAGAAACAATCTTTTCAATAAGCTCTTTATCTTTTTCTGTACCTGTAAATATAACATTATAATCAGGTGACAGCTTTTCCAAAAGCTCTGCCCAGTATTCTTCAAGCCAGTGTTTCGAATGCCAGATGGTTGCAGGGGAAAATATTATGATTTCGTTGTTTTTATTTATATTTTCCAAAAGTTTGTCTATATGGTTTATTGCGTCTTGGCTAACAGGCGGAAGACTGAATAGAATTTCGTTAACCGGTGCGTCAAGATAAGCAGCAGGCTCAAGATATCGTTCTATTATTATTTTATTAGGATCAAAATTATTATGAGCAGGAAGTTTTTCGTTTACAAAAATACTTGCAAATTCCCTTGTTCCCGCGTGGGCTATTTTTCTTTTTGCACCGCTTAAAAATGCTATAATTGCGCTTTTGAACAATTCCTGCAAGTCTATAGCAATATCAAAGTTTTCTTTTCTAATTTCTTTTATTATAGAAAAAAATTCCCATAAATTTTTTATGTTAAACCCTCTTTTTTTCCATTGCTGCTTTGGAAAAACAAATACTTTATTTACTAAAGGATTATTTATTAAAATATCGGAAGATTTATCTTCTATAGCCCATGCAATATAAGCATCCGGAAATTTTCTTCGCAGGGAATGAAGGATAGGTGTAGAATGAACCACATCGCCAATTGCGCTTAATCTTACTATTAATATTTTTGGAGTTTTATTCATAATACCTTTTAAATAATACTTTTAATGTATAACTATACCTTTGTTGTTCAATTATTTAGAGGAACAAATATTCAAGTTCCTGCTTTAATATTTTAATAGAAAAAATAATAAATAGATATTTAGTTGGACTATTAACAAGCTGACGAAATTTAATATCTAATTTAAAAAATTTAAGTTTGTATTGCAGACTTAAATATTAATTGTCTTAAAATCGTTTTGTCACTAAGGGATTATGTATAGCAAGAGGTTATATGCTTATAATGAGAAAAAATAAAGAACTTGATAATTCAGAAAGCCGACTTAATTATTTAATTAGTATGTTAAAGAATAAATTAGACAGTGAAGAATTAAACAGGACATACAACCGCTTGCTTATAGAAAGAGCAACAATAAGAAAAAAGCTTGAATTTAAAAAATCAAAAAATGTATTAACAAATTTTTGCCAAAAATTGAATAAGAAGCGACAAGAAAAGCTTATTTGCGATTATTTTAAAAGCCAATCTTGTTAAGAATTGAATTTAGTTTGTATATTTTAATACACATTTAGTATCTTTATTGAAAAAATGATATACTAAAGCAATTAAAAGAGAATTTTTTATATTACTGTGTTTTGGGAGAATTAAAATTTAAGAGGTAGGATTTATGAAAGAAGAAAAAGGTTTATCTTTTGCATTCAGTCATTCTAATCCTGTAACGGCTTCAATAGAGCAGGAATCTTATTTAATTTCTGGCAATTATACCATTCAGGGCGCAGAGGGCAAAGCTTTTAAACGAATTAGAGAATTATTAGCATTTAATCCTTTATCAGGCAATATTCTTATAAAAGAAAAAACTTGTAGTGATGATCATAACTATGAAAAAATGCTTGTAGTTTCTCGTGACGGAAAACCTGAAAAATTTAAAGGCGAAAATTTTTAAAAAACTTTTTTAACTAAATATTAATTTTGTTTTACAAAGATATCTTGAAATTAAAAATTATAATGTATACTGACTTTTAATTATTAAATATTAAAATTTGATAATTCGCTCCAAAATGTGTCTGAATATAGATGAGTCAAGGAGAATAATTGTGAGCAAAATATTAGTAGTTGATGATGATGAATCAATTCTTGAACTCGTAAAAATAAATCTGGAGTTAATGGGACACGATGTTTTAACGGCTCTTGACGGAATAAAAGGCTTTGCGCTCGTAAAACAGGACTTGCCTGATCTTATAATTCTTGATGTGATGATGCCTGAAGTAGACGGTTTTACTGTCGCCCAAAGAATCAGGCAAAATTCTGCTACAAAAGAAACGCCAATTCTTATGCTTACTGCCCTTGGTATGATTCAGGACAAGGTTCAAGGATTTAATTCAGGCGTAGATGACTATTTAGTCAAGCCTTTTGAGCTTGAAGAACTGAAAGTTCGAGTAAAAGCTCTTTTGAGAAGATCAAGCTCTATGCCAGAGTCTTTAAAAACACCTGAAGTCCTTTCTGTGGGTGATTTTACACTTGTGCCTGAAAGCCTTACAGTAAAAGTGACAGATGGTGCTGTAAAATTAACCCCTATTGAATTTGAAATACTTAATAACCTTATTCAGCATCATGGACAGGTCGTTTCGTCAGGAAACCTGCTTAAAGAAATATGGGGCTATTCAAAAGACGATGATGTTGAAACAATAAGAGTACATATCAGGCATCTCCGTTCAAAAATCGAAAAAGCATCTAATAAAAATTATATTGAAACCGTTTATGGCGGCGGTTATAAATTTATGCCCGAAGGCGTTGAAAAAGTTAAATAAAAAATTTATTTATTTGATGTTACTGAAATAGAACTTGTTATCGCTTCAAGAAGTCTTGAAACCCCGATTATTTCTATATTTTGCGGTATGTTTTTTAACGGCAGGTTTGATTTTGGAACAAGAACTTTTTTAAACCCGAGCTTGTAAGCTTCGTTTATTTTTGATTCAATGTTGCTCACGCTTCTTATTTCACCGGAAAGCCCTATTTCTCCGATTATAACAGTTTCCGGATCAACGGTAACATTTCTTGCACAGGTAGCAACGGCAAGAGCGATTCCTAAATCCGCAGCAGGTTCTTGGATATCAATTCCTCCGACCGCATTAACATAAACATCCTGCTTGCTTAAGTTTAGCCCAACGCGTTTTTCCAACACAGCAAGTATTTGAAGCACCCTGTTGTATTCAATGCCCGTTGTAACCCTTCTTGGGGAAGGATATGAAGTAGGACCGACAAGCGCCTGAATTTCCACAAGAATTGGGCGGGTTCCTTCACTGCTGGCAATAACAACACTTCCTGGGGCTATTGCATTTGAGCGTTCAGAAAGAAAAAGTTCACTCGGGTTGCTAACTTCAACCAAACCTGTTTCTTCCATGTTGAAAACACCTACATCGTTTGTGCTTCCGAATCTGTTTTTTATCGTTCTCAAAAGCCTGTAGGATTTATATCTGTCCCCTTCAAAGTAAAGAACAGTGTCAACCATATGCTCAAGAACTTTAGGTCCTGCAATTGCACCGTCTTTGGTGACATGACCTATTACAAGAACCGTAATTCCTCTGGATTTAGCGATACTCATCAAAATACCACAGCATTCGCGAACCTGACTTACGCTTCCGGGAGAACTTGTTATTGACGGATTATAAACAGCCTGAATGCTGTCTATAATTAAAATTTGTGGTTTTAATTCAGTTAATGTTTTCTGGATTTCCTCGATATTATTTTCTGCAAAAATATATAAATTTTCAGAATCGACATTTAACCTCTCAGCCCTGAGTTTTATTTGTTTTGCGGATTCTTCGGCGGAAACATAAAGAGTTTTTAGCCCGTTTTTTGCCAAATTTCCGCAGGATTGTAAGGTTATTGTGGATTTTCCAATTCCGGGATCACCACCAACAAGAACAAGAGAACCCATTACCAATCCGCCGCCAAGTACTGTGTCAAATTCCAACATGCCGGTAGTGTACCTGATTGATTCATCGAGAGAAATATCTTTTAAAAGCTGCGGGGCTGAATTTCTTGAGTCGGCAATGGAAGAAACCTCTCTGGCAGGAGCTTTCGAAAAAACTTCCTCGACAAGAGTTCCCCAGCTGGAGCAGTCGGGGCATTTTCCGAGGTATCCCGAGGTTTCATATCCGCAGGTCTGACATATCCATTTTGATTTAACTTTAGCCATAATAAAATTATACCTGTTAATTAATTTCTGTCTAAAGTTTTAAAAATTTTAGTCAGTTATAATATTTTTATGAAAATTAATATCAAAAATAAAATATCGGCAATATTTCAGAAAGAAAGCTTCTGGGCGTGGGTTTTTATTTTGCCTGCGTTTTTGGGAACGCTAATTTTTATATTAATTCCGATAGTTGCCTCTTTTAGTTTGAGTTTTGTCGATTGGAATCTTATAAGCAAACCTAAAATCGTTGGTTTTGAAAATTATATAGGGCTTTTTGATGATCCTGTGTTTTATCAGGTGCTGTGGAATACTTTGTATTATGCGTTGGTAAGTGCAATTTTTAGTATAATTTTGCCTTTAATGCTTGCTGTTGCGCTTAATGGAAAAATAAAAGGTAGCGGATTTTTTAAAACAGCATATTTTATCCCTTTTGTAACACCTATGATAGTTATAGGAATCGTCTGGACATGGATTTTTGATCCAAATTACGGAATCTTAAACTGGATTTTAGGAGTTGGCGACAACATAAAATGGCTTTATGATAAAGATTTTGCTATGCCGGCACTTATTATAGTAAGCGTATGGAAAAATATCGGATATAATATGGTGATTTTTCTTGCCGGATTACAGGCAATTCCTGAAAGCATCAATGAAGCCTCCGAAATAGATGGCGCAATGGGAATAAAAAGATTCTTTCTTATTACATTTCCTTTGTTGAGCCCTACTGTATTTTTTGTTTCCATAATGACGACTATTTCTTCGTTTCATGTGTTTGACCTGATTTATCTTATGACAGAAGGCGGACCTGAAAATTCCACTACGGTTATGGTTTACTGGCTTTATAAACAGGCATTTGAATTTTTCAATATAGGTAAAGCTTCTGCTATTGCTTATGTTTTATTTGTAATAATACTTAGTTTAACTTACATTCAATGGATAACAAGGAAAAAATGGGTTCTAAACGAATAAAAATAAGCGAAATATTGGCTTATATAATTCTAACTGCAGGTGCAATTTCAATGCTTGTACCATTTTTTTGGATGCTTGTAACTTCTTTTATGACAACGGGGCAAATTTTTTCATACCCGCCTGTTTTAATTCCGCATCCTTTGTACCCCGAAAATTACTCAAACGTTGCAAAAACAATACCTGTAATTAAATATTTTTTCAATAGTGCTTTTGTGGCAATAATTACAACTATAGGACAGGTAATAATTTCTTCAATGGCAGCGTATGCTTTTGCAAGACTTAATTTTAAATACCGAGAACCTTTATTTTTAGTATTACTGGCGACTATGATGGTGCCACCGCAAGTAAATATTATCCCGTTGTTTTTTATAATGCGTGAATTGCATTGGATTGATACATATCAGGCTTTGATAGTACCGGGATTATTTGGAGGTTTCGGGGTTTTTCTGTTAAGACAATGGTTTAAAACCCTCCCTGCCGAGCTGGAAGATGCGGCAAAAATCGACGGGTGTAATCCATTTCAGACTTATCTAAAAATTGCAATGCCTTTAGCTCTTCCGGCTGTGGCAACACTTGGAATTTTTACTTTTATCACTAGCTGGAACAGTTTTATGTGGCCATTGATAGTTACAAATTCCGACTATATGAGAACTTTGCCTGTGGGGCTTGCAATTTTTAAAGGAAGTTTCAGGGAAACCACAGAGTGGGGACAGCTTATGGCTTGCGCAGTGATCTCTGTAATACCTGTTATCGGCGTGTTTCTTCTCGGACAGAAATATTTCATCAAAGGCATAATGATGGGCGGAGTAAAAGAGTAAATTTTTTTAATCAGGAATGTACTCAAAAAGTTCTTGTGTCGTGCATTTTAAAATACTACAAATCTTATTTATTGTATCAAAACCCACATGGCTGGTTTTATTGTGATAAAGCTGAAAAATCGTAGTTCTGTTTAAGCCTGATTTTCTACTTAATTCAGCCATATTTATTCTTTTTTCGCCCATTAATTTTGAAAGATTATTTTGTATCATAGTAGTTTTATTTTAACAAATTTTTGTTTAATCTTGACGATATGTTGGCTATGATTTACAATCATTTAATGATAGACGACACATTTGTTACAATATTTTAATAAAAGGAGTTGAAAATGAGTAAAAAGCAAAAACTTTATAATTTAAGGCAAAATATTTCTGTAGAATCCCAAAGGATTAAATATTTGTTGGAAAACGCCATTTATAAGTCGGAAAATACTACAGAAAAAGATGTTTTGACAGAAATAGCACTTGAAAAATCCGAGAAAATTTCAAGAATGTCAGAAAAAATCGGCAAAATACTTAAACATTAAATAATTTCAACCATTCAGGAAGAAAAACTTTTTTTTGTAAAGAAAATTAAATATTTGGCTTATATAAGCTCTTTTGAAGTATAATTTTACTAATTAAGTATTACTTAATTTTGAATATATATAGAAAGTTGGTTAAAATGGCAACAAAAGAAAAATCAAAACCTGAAGCATTGCAGGTTACAGGGGATTCGGAAAAAAGAAAATCACTTGAAGCAACAATAGGTAAAATTGAGAAGGATTTCGGTAAAGGTGCAATAATGCGACTTGGTGATAAAACCGGAGTCGGTGTTGAATCAATTCCAACAGGGATACTTTCTTTGGATGTGGCGTTAGGTATAGGCGGCGTTCCAAGAGGAAGAATAGTTGAAATATACGGACCCGAGAGCAGTGGTAAAACCACACTTGCTCAGCATATTATCGCTGAAGCGCAAAGAAAAGGCGGAATAGCTGCATTTATAGACGCTGAACACGCTCTTGATCCTGAATATGCTAAAAACTTAGGCGTAAATATAGATGAGCTTCTTTTAAGTCAGCCTGATACAGGTGAGCAAGCTCTGGAAATAACAGAAGAACTTGTTCGTTCAGGTGCTATTGATGTTATTGTAATTGACTCCGTAGCTGCATTAGTTCCAAAAGCCGAAATAGATGGCGAAATGGGCGACAGCCATATGGGACTTCAGGCAAGACTTATGAGTCAGGCTTTAAGAAAACTTACAGGTATCGTTGGTAAAACAAGAACAACCGTTATTTTTATTAACCAGTTAAGACAAAAAATCGGCATTATGTTCGGTAATCCTGAAACGACAACCGGCGGAAATGCTTTAAAATACTATGCAAGCTTAAGGCTTGATATAAGAAAAATCGAAACGCTTAAAAAAGACGGTGTAGAATTTGGAAACAGAGTTAAAGTAAAAGTTGTTAAAAATAAAGTAGCTCCTCCGTTTAGAATATCAGAATTTGATATTATTTACGGTGAAGGTGTTTCTAAAGTTGGCTGTATTCTTGATGTTGCTGTTGATATGGATATTATTAACAAATCAGGCAGCTGGTTTAGTTATAATGACAATAAGCTCGGACAAGGCAGAGATAAAGCCGTAGAGTTTCTGAAAGAAAATACCGATTTGCTTTTAGAAGTGGAAAATCTTGTCAGAAATAACATTAAAGGCGTTGCTGCTGTTCTTTCCGTCGAAATTCCAGAAGCAGAAGATAATTAAGTAAATATAAAATTATTTAAATGCAGTATATTAATAAGCATTAATTGTGCTAAAATTATATTGCTCGACTTAATTAAATCCTTGTATTGTTTGGATTTATTGAAATTAAGTCATAAAAATAAAATGCATTAAAATTAAATCCACCATAAAGATTTGATTTTAAATAAGCATCAAACAAATTAAAATCAGTTATAGTTATATATATTAAAAGAGGTATAGGACAATCGAAAGCATTAGTATTGTTACAATAGTATTGGCAGTGCTTGCAGTATTACTTTTAGCGTACGCTGTTTATCAGTATGCACAGCTAAAAAGCATGAACGAAAAGGTTCAAAATATAAACGAGGAAGCTGCAAGAAAGATTAAAGACGCAGATGAAGAAATTAAACTTCAGAAAAAAGAAGCTTTAATCTCTGCAAAAGAAACACTCCACAGTCAGAAACAAGAATTTGACAATGAAGTTCGTGAAAGAAGACAAGAACTCGGCAGACTTGAAAAAAGATTGCTCGAGAAAGAAGAAAAATTGGAAACCAAAATGCAGGCTTCTGTTGACAGAGAAAGTGAGCTTGCAAAAAAACTTGATGAATTGTACGAAAAAGAAGATTATTTAGCAGAGTTGGTAGAAAAACAAACGCGTGAACTGGAAAGAGTTTCTGGGCTTACAAGCGAAGAAGCCAAAAAAATACTGCTGGAACAACTTGAAAAAGAGTTGAAACTTGAAGCAGCACAGCTTATTCGAGAAAATGAAGCGTATATTAAAGAAATTTCAAATTCAAAATCGCGCGAAATTCTTTCTACAACAATGCAAAGATGCGCTATAGATCAGGCTGTTGAATCAACCGTATCTGTAGTAAACCTTCCAAACGATGAAATGAAGGGAAGAATTATAGGTAGAGAAGGAAGAAATATCCGTGCTCTAGAAACACTTACAGGAGTTGACTTGATTATTGATGATACTCCTGAAGCAGTTGTTTTATCTTCATTTGATCCAGTAAGACGGCAAATAGCTAAAGTAGCACTTGAAAAATTAATAACTGACGGTAGAATTCACCCTGTACGAATTGAAGATATGGTTGAAAAAGCCAAAACTGAAATTGAAGAAATGATGTACAAGGAAGGTGAATCTGCAGCGTATGAGCTTGGGGTTATTAATCTCCATCCTGAAGCTGTAAGAACTTTAGGTAGGTTACTTTACAGAACAAGCTATGGTCAAAACGTACTAAAACATTCATTAGAAGTTGGACATATAGCTGGAATGCTAGCTACAGAAATTGGTGCAAATATTGATGTAGCCAAAAGAGCCGGATTACTTCATGATATCGGCAAGGCACTTGACCAAACACATGAAGGAACTCATATTCAACTTGGTGTAGACTTTGCAAGACGCTATGGCGAAAAAGAAGATATAATTCATGCTATAGAGGCTCACCATGATGACGTGGTAGCAAATTCTGTAGAAGCTGTGCTTGTTAAAATTGCCGATGCTTTAAGCGCAGGCAGACCTGGAGCAAGACGTGATACTCTTGAAATTTATATTAAGAGAATTAAAAAACTCGAAGAAATTGCTACAGGCTATGAAGGAATTAAAAGATCCTTTGCTGTTCAGGCAGGTAGGGAAATCAGAGTACTTGTTCAGCCGACAGTGTTTGATGATGTAGCTGCAAGCAAACTGGCAAGAGATATAGCCAAGAAAATAGAAACTGAACTGGATTATCCGGGTCAGATAAGAGTAACAGTAGTGAGAGAAGTCAGATCTACAGAAATAGCGAAATAATTAAAATAGTAAATATGAAGTAAAAATGAAAGAGAATATAAATATATTATTCTTGGGAGATTTAGTCGGAAGACCGGGCAGACAAAGTGTTGCCCGGTTTCTCGAACATTCGGGGAATAAATATGATTTTGTTATTGCTAATGTAGAGAACGCATCTCACGGATTTGGACTAACAGAAAAAAATTATCATGAACTTGATGAGATGGGCATTGGGGCTATGACTTCAGGCAATCATATATGGGACAAAAAAGAAATATTTAATTTTATATACAATGCCGATAAGCTTCTTAGACCATTAAACTATCCTGAAGGGACACCCGGAATCGGTTCAAAAATATTTAAACTGTCAGAAGGTATATCAGTGGGCGTAATTAATATACTGGGGACAGTTTTTATGTCGCCGATAACTCCTCCTTGGGAAATGTTAAAGGCGGAGATTCAAAAAATTCAGTATAAAACACCGGTTATATTAATAGATATTCACGCAGAAGCTACAGCCGAAAAAATTTCGTGCGGTTATATAGCCGATAAATTATCTGTAAGCGGAATTATTGGAACGCATACGCATATACAAACAGCAGACGAAAGAATTTTAGAACACGGAGCGGCATATATTACTGATGTGGGGTTTTGCGGCGCCTATAATAGTGTTATAGGAATGGAAATCGAGGACTCTGTGAAAAGGCTGACAACATGTTTGCCTGTTAAATTTGAAGTATCTCCTAATGATGAGGTTCAGGTAAACGGGATTGAATTGAGTATTAACGTGAAAACAGGGTATGCGTTAAATATAAAAAGAATTAATGAAGTATTTAGTTTAAGTAGAGGTAATTGATATTATGAAAGGATAAAAAATTGGGACTAGATTTGCATACCCACAGCGTCTACTCTGATGGAAGTCTTACACCGGAAGAGATTATTGATGTTGCTGTTGATTTAGGTTTGACAGCTATTTCAATCACGGATCATGACAATATACTTGCATATCAATATGCAAAAAGTCATGCTGAAAAACATTCACAAGATGAAGGAAAACCTCTTTTGGAAGTTATTTCAGGGATTGAAATTAATACAATGCACGAAAAACAAGAAGTTCATGTTCTTGGGTATTATATAAATACAGCTAATAAAGAAATGCAGGATTTAATCGCTTATCAGCAGCATGCAAGAATTCAGCAGACAATGGAAATTGTTAAAAACCTTAAAAAAGATGCCAAAATTAATATTACACTTGAGGATGTAACTTCACTTGTTAAAGAAGGCGGTAGTGTTGGCAGGCCTCATATAGCGCGAGCTATAGTGAATGCCGGTGGAGTTTCATCTATGATTGAAGCTTACAGGAAATATATCTGTGATAATGCGCCTACTTATGTAAAACGTAAAACAGTTTCTCCGCATGAAGCTGTTGAAACTATTTATGAAACAGGTGGAATTCCCGTTGTGGCTCATCCTTGTGATCTAGATGGTGCTGAAGAACTTATTAAAGACCTCATGAATTATGGATTAAGGGGCATAGAGGTTTATCATAGAAAACATTCGCCTGCAATAATAGAATATTATTCAAGTATAGCTGAAAAATACAAGTTAATTATGACAGGCGGTTCTGATTGTCATGGACCGAGACCAAACGGACAACTTGTTCTGGGAAAAGTCCATGTGCCTGAGTGGGTATTAACAGAGCTAAAAAAAGAAAAAAATCGCCTTGAAATAGCAGCTAATTAATATAACTATAAAACAAATAAAAAAGGAGAAAACTATGTTTTCTCCTTTTTCTATATATTATTTGATAAAATTACTTATTTAAGACCTAAAAGCTTTTTGTAAGAAGAGAATCTGGCAACCTCTATACCGTTAAATGTTGTGTAGCCCCTTTGTTTATCAAGATATTTTTCAAATTCATCATTCAAACCGGTTTTTTTCTTTGTTTTACTAATCACTAAGGTCGCCATTTTTAAGTGCCTCCTTTTTTGTAAATTACAAGTGTTGTTTCTACACTTATGTTTATATAAGTACATATTAACATAAATACTATTATCAAGCTATACAAGAAATCTTTTTAAAAAATTGATAAATCTATGCGTAAGCTTAAATATTGATTTTTAATGTAACTGTATAATAGATTATTAAATTTTTAATAATTTTTAAATTACATACATGGCTAAAATTATATGCTTTTTGATTGAAATTTAAGTTTTTTCTTTGTTTAAAAATCAATTATTTTAAAAACTACCGGTCGGGTATACCTCATAGACTCATTCTCAGAAATAATAAGTGGTATAAAATGAATCCAAAATATAAATTAAAAAATCTTAAAAATAATTTTAAAACAAGGAATAAATGAAAAATCGACCGATAAATAATCTTTATAATATAGATAAACTTACCAAAACTGACCTTGAAAGATCAGAATTGTTTAGATCTGCATTTAAAAGAACTTTTATGTTTGCAGGTCTTCTGATAATGTTGATGAGTTTTGTAGTAACTGTTTATTTGTTTAAAATTTTATCAGAACTTCCGGATGTTTCACTTTTGGAAATGTATGCTCCTGACCAGTCAACACAGATTTTTGATAAAAATGATAATCTTGTTGCAAGTATCCATGCTGATGAAGACAGAATTTCCGTGCCTCTTAACAAAATTTCACCACATTTGCAAAACGCTGTTATTTCTATAGAAGACAACAGATTTTACAATCACAGCGGAATTGACTTAATGGGTACAGTCAGGGCTCTTTATAATAATCTTTTGCATAAAGACTCAATTCAGGGCGGTAGTACATTAACCCAGCAGCTTGTTAAAAATTCTTTTTTAACTCCGGAGAGATCTATGAAAAGAAAGTTTTTAGAAGCGATTCTTTCTGTAAAAGTTGAAATGGCTTATTCAAAACATGAAATTTTGGAGAAATATTTAAACCAGATTTATTGGGGAAATCAGGCTTATGGGATTGAAAAAGGAGCAAGGCGATATTTTAAAAAATCAGCCAAAGACCTTAATTTGTCGGAGTCTGCTATTCTTGCAGGGTTGATTAAGGCTCCTGAGCTTTATTCTCCTTATAGCAATATGAAAGAAACAAAAAAAAGACAGTTGATAGTGCTGAGTAAAATGGTTGAATTCGGCTATATAACTAAAAATCAAAAAGATAAGGCATATGCGGGACCTCTTAAACTTGCTCCGAGAAAGTTTGCTTATGCGAAATATATTTATTTTGTTGACTATGTGTCTTATCTGCTAAGGAAAAGATATGGCGATAATATTGTAAGAAGAGGCGGATTAAATGTTTATACTACTTTGGATCCGCAAGTTCAGCAAATAGCAGAAAAAACCATTAATGAAGGTGTAAAATCCGTAAGAGGCAGCGGGGTTAGAGAAGGAGCGCTGGTTTCCATCAATGTAAAAAATGGTTATATTCAGGCGCTTGTCGGAGGAGTTGACTTTAAAAAGAGTCAGTTTAACAGGGCAGTCTTGGCAAAAAGACCTGTCGGGTCAGGATTCAAGCCCGTTGTTTACTTGACTGGATTAAGGTTAGGAGTTATTAATCCTGATTCTACAATTTTTGATGCGCCTGTTGCTTATCGTACAAAGTGGAATGTATGGTGCCCGCACAACTGGGACGGTAAATATATGGGAAAAATGACTGTAAGAAAAGCTTTAACTCTTTCTAGAAATACACCTACAGTTAGAGTTTCATTAAAAGTCGGAGTTGATAAAATAATTGAAACAGCCAGATTGTTAGGAATAAAAAGCTATATAAGAAGAGGTTTTTCAATGGTGTTAGGCTCTTCGGAAATCACGCCTCTAGAAGTAGCAACTGCATACAGTACACTTGCCCGTGATGGAGTTTATATTGAACCTGTAGCAATAAGATACATTAAAGATAATAAAGGAAATGTACTTGAAATATCGACTAATACTCCTATTAGGGTTGTAAGTTCACAGCCCGTAAGACAATTGAACTCAATCCTCGTGGATGTAGTTGAAAAAGGTACAGGAAGGTCAGCCAAATTAGAAGGCAGGCAAGTTGCAGGTAAAACAGGAACTACCGATAGTGTAAAAGATATCTGGTTCAATGGATACACTCCGGATACAGCTACTGTAATATGGATGGGTAACGATGAAAATCAGGCTTTAGGCGGAGTATTTAGTAGTAATTGCGCTATTTTATGGAATAAATTCAGCACAGAATATTATAAAGTTAGAAATATTCCTGCTGAAACTTTCCCAATTCCTGATATGGAAATGAAAAAATTAGAAGCCGCGAAATTAAAAGAAAAAGCAAAAAAAGATAAACTCAATGAATTGGCTAAAAACCCGGGTGCTAATAAAGGACAAAAATATAAAACAAGAAACTATCAGAAAAAAGTTGAAGATTACCCTAAAAATACTGAAGTTAAACTTCCACCGAGAACTTATGTTCCTGATGAAAATGACTATGAAAAAAGATATCAAAGAATACAGCAGCAACAGCAGCAATATCAACAACCGCAAAATAGAGCATATCAGCAACCACCCCAACAAGCTCCAACACAATATCAACAGCCAAATTATAATAACTATAATCAGCAGTAACAGGTGATAAAATTGCCAAAAATAAATAAAAAAGAATACATATTAATAATTTTAATTCTAGTTTTATCATTTTTTTCAGGATATACGGGAGGGATTATCTCTCATAAAAATAACTCACCTAAAAAAATAAAATATGAAAAAGTTGAAAAAAATATTGAATCTAATCAAAAGCTAAAATCAAATAATAATACAAATATTGCGGAACCTGATTCAATTTCAAGAGCGGCTAAGACAGCAATTCCTGCGGTTGTCCATATTTCTCTGGGAAGAAGGAATATGTCGCAATTTGTATTAAGAAACAGCTCAACAAGCATATATAAACCTCTAGAAAAAAGATATTTCACTCTGGGGTCGGGAATAATCATTTCTCCTGACGGGTATATTCTTACAAATAATCATGTAGTAGAAAATCTTGGCGGAAATATTAGTACCAGTCTTTCTGACGGCAGAAAATTCAAGGCAAAAATTATAGGTACTGACCCAAAAACTGATTTGGCTGTAATTAAGATAGATGCAAAAGATCTTCCTGCAATAAAATTAGGCGATTCTGACAAAGCTGATGTAGGCGATGTTGTAATTGCAGTAGGAAATCCTTTTGGCATCGGCGAAACCGTAACAATGGGAATAATTAGCGCAGTCGGGCGTTCAAATATAGGTATTGTCGAATATGAAAACTTTATTCAGACAGATGCGGCAATAAATCCCGGAAGCTCGGGCGGCGCACTGGTAAATACAAGGGGAGAACTTGTGGGAGTTAATACCGCAATACTTACAAAAAGCGGTGGCTATGAGGGTATTGGTTTTGCAATACCCTCAAATATGGCTAAAAAGGTCTTTAGTGATATTATGGCAAATGGAGAAGTACAAAGAGGTTGGATAGGCGTTGGAATTCAGGATGTTAATGTAGAAATTGCAGGATTTTTCGCCAAAAATATAATTAAGGGTGTAATAGTTAATGATGTGATGAAGGACAGCCCTGCTTATCTTTCGGGACTGCAAAAAGGCGATATAATAATAGCCGTTGATAGCAAAGAAATTATGAATAAAAACAAAGTCAAAAATGATATAGCAGAAGCACCTGTAGGAAAGAAATTTAAAATTAACTTAGTGAGAAAAGGGGAAATAGTATCTTTGTATGTTAAAACATCAAAATTGCCTGAAAGCGCAGATGTTTTTGATGTTAGAAATTTTAATGTTCCTGCAAAATAAGATTGATGAAAAGGCAGATAATATAGTACTATTAGAGAAGCAACATAAATATTCTTAATAAACAGGCTTCATGAAATATAATTTGAAAAAAATCATAATATTTTCAGGTGTTTTAATTTTTGTGGCTGTGCTTAATTTGGCATATTTTTTTGTTGTGCCTTCAATTATTAATATCGAAAAATACAAGCCGGAAGTCAGGGAATATCTTAAGGATAATCTCTCTGTTCCTCTTGATTTGGGAAAACTTGATATTGATATGACATGGAATCTTGGTGTGAAAATAAAAATTGATAAAGCAATTCTGAAAAAAAGCAATGGCAAACAATTTATCAATATTGGAGATTCTTATATTGAAGTATCGCTTATTCCTTTGATGAATAAACATGTTGTAATTCGGCAGGTCTTTATAAATAATCCCGATATGAATCTTAAAAGACTTGAGGATGGGACTTTTGATTTGTCTAAACTTATTATTAAAAAAGGAAAATCAAAATATAAAGTTGAATTAAAAGATACTTCAATAATTTTAAATAATTACAAGATTAATTTCAGCGATAAAGATATATCACCTGCAAAAGAGTTTATTTTGAACGGTGAAATACTTAAAATCACAAGATTTACGCCTAGTAAATATATCGAAATTGAAGCTAAAGGAAAAGTTTCCGAATCTCAAAAATCCGAAATGTTTTTAAATTTGTTTTTAAGTACAAACCTGCCTTTAAATAAGAAAAATCCGACAACAAACAAGTTAAAAATTAAAGGAAATGTTGCAAATTTTGATCTGGCTGAATTTAAACCATACATAAATAAGTATAGTCCTCGCAAATTCAATGTTCTTGATGGAACAGGCAGCGTAAATTTTGACATAGACTTAAATAAAGAGATATTAGGCAGAAGAAGGTTTTTTATTGAGTCAAAAACGAATAATTTAAACATTGTAGAGGCACTAAAAGGCAATGTTTTATCTTATAAAGATAGACTGCATTTCTTTACAAGTGGAAGTTTTGACGACAACGATCTTTATTTAGATAATCTTCAGGTTAACGGCAATAAAATTAATACAGTCATAAAAGGAAAAATAAGCAATTTTGCCATAAAAAAAATCAGGAATGTTGATTTGCGTGTAGATGTAAATAACACAAGAGCAAAGATTGCAGCAGAAGTATTTCCTAAAACTATTAAAGTAAAACTTGATCCATTTAATAAAATCCTAAAACACAATATAGACGGAAATATATCAGGAAATTTACAGCTAAAAGGTTACTACAGGACGCCGGATATTTTTGGAAAGGTTAAATATGATGATCTTTCAATCATAGAAAAGATTAATGGAACTCCAAACGGTTATGGTTCAGTAGACTTTTTGGGACCGACACTTGTTATAAACAGCAAACAATATTTAGGCAAAAATGAATTTATTCAAACCACTGGAAACATAACTCCTTTTAAAGGAAAAAAACTTAAATTAAGTATTAGTTCTACTCAGAATATCGATTTTGGTAAGTGTTTGCCTGTTCTGTTGGCAGTTAGAGATATTTTTCAGTTTAAACTTACACCTGTTACGGACATGGATATTAAAGGAATTGGAAAGGCTAACCTTAATATAGAAGGCGCATATAAAGACGTAACAATAAACGGCTCTGTTGAGGTTAGAAATGCATCTGTAAAATATAAAACACTTGCAGGGCTGGCTGAAAACGTAAACGGAAAAGTCAAATTTATTGGAGAAAAAGTTTATTACGATGATCTGGTTGGTTTTGTAGATGGAATGAAACTCATTCCGTCAGGTTATTCAACACTTCATGGATATTCTGATGTAAAACTTTATATGCCGCAGTTGGATTTAAAAAAGGGACAGAAATTTGTACACGGCAGTCCTCTTCTTGATGAGGTACAGGTCGCTCTAAAAGATATTATAGATATAAAAGGAGTTGCTGATACAGCCATTTTTCTTAAAGGCACAGAAAAAAAACTTGATTCAAAAGGGATTATAAAATTTAATGATGCGTATCTCAATTATAAAGGCTACGGAGAACCCTTTAATAATCTAAAAGGTCAGTTAAGATATGAAAATGAAGATATATATTTTGATGACATAACTGGAAATGTGTTGGAAAATAACGTAACTGTTAGCGGTTTTGTTGGTGCATTAAGTAAAAATATAGATATGATAATTTCTTCCAAAAATGTAAGATTGGAAGATGCTAAGAAATTTGTAATGGACAGTACTTTATTGGCAAAATCACAAAAAATAGTTAAAGATTACATTTTTGTAAAAGGAACATCTCAATTTTTATTGGTGCTTAAAGGTAAATCAGATGATGATTGCCTTAAGAACCTGATTTTTAGCAATGCGGATGCGGTTTTAGAAAATAGACAAGTCGGTTTTCCGGTAAAAATTTCTAAAGGTGCTGTTAATATAACAGATGATGCTGTTCAAATGCAGGGTATACAGGCAAGTATGGGAAGTACAGATTTTACTGTTCAGGGTAAAGTATCTAATCTAAAAGCGAATATTAAGAAAAGTGCTCCAATAATTCCTGATTTACAATTAAAAATAAGAAAATTTGATGCTTCAACTCTTAACGAATTGGCTAAAATTCCTGTAATGCCCGCTAAAGTAAGAAAAGTGTTGACAGGTGTGACGCATTCTGATGGTTATGCAGAAGTTTTTGTTCATATAAAACCATCAGGCTTTAATGCTAACTTAAGTTTTAATAATCTTTCAATAATTTATCAAAATCAGGAGCTGCCTATTGTAATTGAAAACGGCAAAGCTAATATTTCAGATAAAAGCCTGCTTTTCTCTAATATAAATGGTAAAATCGCAAACTCCGATTTCTTTATTAACGGAAATATCAAAAATTACACTAAGAAGCCTGTATTTGCGATTGTTTCATCGCTAAAAATCAATCCTGATGACGTAGATAGGATAAGTTCGTTACTAAAACAGCCTGTTGGTTTGGAAGGAATAATTCCTGTATCTGCAAATATAAAAGGAAATGTTGATAATTGGAATATTCAAGGAAAAATGGCTTTGGATAAAGGAATAAACCTAAGTTATGCTAAGCAAATGGGTATGACTGATGATAAGGTCAGAATGTTAACTTTAGATGCTCAAGGAAGGCAAGATAAAATTAATGTTAAAAGCTTGAAAATTGATTTATGCGAAAAAGATAAAGAATTAAGTTATAAATCACGCTGGGACTTTGATGTTGAGGGAGAAAAAGAGAATCTTTTGCGTTTTTCAGGCTCTATAGATCAATTAAAAACTTTAAAACCTGTATTTAAAAACTTTAGAATTTTTACAAATGAGGAAAAACCGCTAAGTTTATGCATTCTGAACACAGGCGTCAGTAAAGTTATAAATAATGGAAATGAAAAATTCTTTTCAGAAGGAAATTTTCAAGCTGATTTAATAATTAACGGGTATATCTTTAGCCCGGCTATTCTTGGTTCTATTTCGTTTTCGGGATTAAAAATCCCTGATTATAAGCTAAGTTTAAAAAATGCAAATATAGATTTTTCTAAAGATGAGATTAGCTTGGACTTTAAGGATTTAAAAATAGACGATTCCTCTATGAATGTGAGCGCTCTTGTTAATTATCCAGGGGAAACTCCTTTGATGCTTAAAAACATTAAGATTACTTCTGATTATATGAATATTGATAAGATTGCCGGAGTTTTGGTATCCAATAGAAATATTATGGAAGGCAGTAAAGAAAATATTAAGATGCCTGAATTCGTTATTCAGAATGGAACGCTTGATTCAAAAGAGCTGATTATACGTGATTTGATTACTTCAGATGTAAAAGCTGATATAAGTTACACACCTGACGGGTTACTATCTGTCTCTGATATTCGGATGAAAGCAGCAGGAGGTGTTGGTGAAGGTAACCTCTACTATAATGCAAAGTCCACAGAGCTTTCACTTAATTTAACCGCAAAAAACATGCAGGCAAATGCTCTTGCAACAACTCTTTTAAGATTTCCAAACGAAGTTTACGGCACTCTTAGCGGAGAAGGACAGTTTTACACAAGCGGAAGAAATGCAGAAGAAATGATTTCAAATTCAAATGGTTATGCGAATTTCAAGATATATGACGGTAGACTTATAAGACTGGGTTCGATGGAATACTTCTTGAGAGCTGCAAATGTTTTACAATGCGGTATTGGCGGCTTTAACTTCAATAATATTATTGATCTTGTTGTGCCTCAGAAAACAGGATATTTTGATAGACTGGAAGGAAAACTTGACATTAAAGACGGTGTTATTAATACGGAAGAGATAACTTCATCAGGTGAAAACCTTAGTCTGTTTATTTCTGGAAATTTTGATATGCTTACAAATAATGCTGACACAAGAATAATTGGTAAACTTTCCAAAAAAGTATCAGGATTATTGGGTCCTTTAGGTAGTGTTTCAGTAAATCAATTTATAGGATTTGTTCCTGGAGTTGGATTTTTGCCAACGATGCCGGGAGAGAAAGGTCTAATAGATTTAATACCCGGATTAAGTAAAATACCTGTGCTTGGACTTGATTATAACAACAGAAACAGGCAATTTGTGGTAGATATTAATGGAAATCTTTACGAACAGAGCTCTGTCAAAAGCTTTAGATGGTTAGATTAAATTATTTTAAATCTTCGTATTTTTCCTCTATAATAATCATTAAATAAAAAAAGAAAATGGAGGATGCGATGGAAGTTGAAAGAATTAGACAGGTTGACGCGGAAGTTGCGGAACTTGTAATAAAAGAATTAGACAGACAAAGAAACACTATCGAGCTTATCGCGAGCGAAAATTTCACCAGCGAAGCGGTAATGGCAGCTTGCGGAACAGTTTTGACAAACAAATACGCGGAAGGCAAACCTCATAAAAGATTTTATAACGGCTGTGAAGTAGTCGACCAAGTAGAAGAACTCGCTCAGGAAAGAGCAAAAAAACTTTTCGGAATGGCTCACGCGAATGTTCAACCGCATAGCGGAGCACAAGCAAATATGGCGGTATTTTTATACGCCTTAAAACCTGGAGATAAAATCCTCGGAATGGACTTATCAAACGGTGGACACCTTTCCCATGGCTCTCCTGCTAATTTTTCCGGCATGTATTTCGATGCAACAAATTTTTATGGCGTAGACGAAAACGGTTATATTGACTATGACGACGTAGAAAAACTCGCAGTTCAATCAAAACCAAAAATGATAATTGCCGGAGCAAGCGCATACCCGAGAATTATTGATTTCAAAAGATTTAAAGAAATTGCCGACAAAGTTGGCGCATATTTAATGGTAGATATTGCTCATATTGCAGGGCTTGTTGCAGCAGGACTTCATCCTTCTCCTTCTGAATATGCGGATTTTGTGACAACCACAACTCATAAAACCCTTAGAGGACCAAGAGGCGGTTTGATTCTTTGCAAAGAAGAACACGCAGCAGGCATAGACAAAGCTGTATTCCCGGGAATTCAAGGCGGACCTCTTGAGCATATCATCGCAGGAAAAGCCATAGCGCTTAAAGAAGCACTTCAGCCGGAATTCAAAGACTATGCAAAAAGAGTCATCGATAACGCAAAAACACTTGCAGAATCTCTTGTTGCAAACGACATGGATCTAGTAAGCGGTGGGACAGATAATCATTTGATGATTATGGACTTGAGAAAATACGACAAAACAGGAAAAGATATAAGTAATTTGCTTGAAAAGGTAAATATAACTGCTAATAAAAACACCGTACCTAATGATCCGAAAAGTCCTTTTGTTACTAGCGGTGTAAGGTTGGGAACTCCTGCAGTCACCACAAGAGGTTTCAATACCGAGGATATGAAAATAATCGGTGAAATCATAGCAGAAACTGTGAAAAATTCCGAAAACGAAACAAAATTGGCAGAATTGAAAAATAAATCAGCGGCTTTATGCAAAAAATATCCGCTTTACCCTGATATGGTTTAAAAATACAAAAATTGAAGTATAATACAGTTGTCACTCTAAAACTTGTTTTAGTAAGGAGTAATCAAAACTTTATTTATGCAGTACGCTCATATTAACGGCTTTTTAATAGCATTTCTTTTGGCTCTTTTTATAGTGCCGACTGTTAGACGCGTATGCCTGAAAAAAGGTCTGGTTGATATGCCTAACGATAGAAAAGTCCACAAAAACCCTATCCCAAGGCTGGGAGGGGTTGCAATTTGGCTCTGTACTATATTGACGTTTGTGATTCTTGTCTTTGTGAGCTGGGATTATCCTTATGGCAACGGACTTTCTGGTATACTTGTAGGGGGAAGCATAATGTTCCTTCTGGGGCTTGTAGATGATTTATACGATTTAAGTCCGAAATTCAAACTTGTTGTCCAGGTAGGTGCGGCTTTAATAGCATTTTTACTTGGAGTAAGAATAGAAATTTTGTTTAATCCCTTTGGAGGAGCGCTTCATCTGGGAATATTAAGCCTGCCAATTACTTTAATATGGCTTGTAGGCATAAGCAACGCGATGAATTTTATTGACGGTGTTGACGGGCTTGCAGGCGGAGTAAGTGCAATTTGTGCCGTAACTCTTGCTGTTGTTGCCATTTACACTAATCAGCCGATAAGCGCAGTTCTGGCATCAATTTTAGCAGGTTCTATGATGGGATTTTTAGTGTTTAACTTTCATCCGGCAAGAATTTTTATGGGAGATTCAGGCGCTTTGTTTTCGGGATTTGTACTGGCAGGACTGTCAGTTGCAGGCGTATTGAAAAGTCTTACTGCTACGATGCTTTTGCCCATCTTGATATTGGTTGTGCCGATTATGGATATATCTTTCTCAGTATTTAGAAGGCTTTTAAAAGGCTCAAACCCTATGAAAGCCGATGCAGAACATATTCACCATAAACTTCTTAAGGCAGGATTTTCTCATAATCGTACTGCGGCTATACTTTATCTTGTATGTGCAGGTGCAGGATCTATCGCAGCAATTTTAGTAGGCGCGCAAAGAGTTTATATAACGATTCTGGTAATTGTTTTAGTTTTAATGCTTCTGTTGTCAAGGCTCGCCAAATTAAGAAAAGGTCAAGAAATCGACAAATTGCCGGAATTACAAGAACCTCCGCAGGAAGAATTTCAGGTTTAAATATTGTCTTTCTTGTTCTGACTTGTATTGTCAGGATAGAGTTTGGCTAATAAGATACAAATTTATATTTTTATAAGATAAAATAAATTAAATCAAAAAATCCGGAAAAATTTCCGGGAAACAAACGCAAAAATCGCTATGGGAATAACTGTTTTTATATAAATGGACTATCAGTCATATTTCCTAATGCTGGATTTAAGGTGTTTGCAATGTAATCGTCTATATAAGAAAGCATATCTCTGTCAGAAAGATTAAATACATTAGAAGCTAAACCTGTTGTTTGAGGAACACCGGAACCGTCAGGATTGTTGCCCATAGCAGGCTCTAAAGTTGTTGCAATGTAATCGTCTATATAAGAAAGCATATCTCTGTCAGAAAGATTAAATACATTAGAAGCTAAACCTACTGTTTGAGGAACGCCTGAACCGTCGGGATTGTTGCCCATAGCAGGCTCTAAAGTTGTTGCAATGTAATCGTCTATATAAGAAAGCATATCTCTGTCAGAAAGATTAAATACACTAGAAGGAAGGCTGCTGGCTGATACGCCTGTAGATCCTGCAATGTAGCTATTTGTATTTAATGCTGTTACGATTAAAGACATTTTTTAATACTACCCTTTTCTTACAAAAAACAATATACTTCATATATATAAAGTATTTATTCCCGCCCGAAAAACAAAAAAAACGTTTTTTGTTACATGATTTAACATATATTTTATAAGAAATTATTTGAGTATTAAGATTCTTTAAGGTGTTTTATATGTTTGTAAACATATATTACGAATAATGTTAATAAAATACCAACGATTGCGTAATCAAATTTATGCCAGAAAACAGAAAATACTTCTCTGTGCTGACCTAGCTTTAGTCCGACATAAACAAGAAAATAACTCCATACTAAAGAACCGATAAATGTAAATAATATAAATCTTGGGAAATTCGCCTTTAAAATTCCTGCCGGTAATGAAATAAATGTTCTTACGACAGGCAGCATTCTGCATATAAAAAATGCCCAGTCTCCGTATTTTTCAGACCATTTATCAGCAGTTTCGAGGTCTTTTTTGCTAATTAAAAACCATTTTCCATGTTTTTCTACAAAAGGTCTTCCCCCAAAGTATCCAAGATAATATGAAGGAATAGAGCCTACTACACATCCGAAGGCTCCTGCAAAACTTGCGGCATGAAATCCCATTACTCCTTTACTTACAAGATAGCCTGCGAAAGGAAGAATGGCTTCGCTTGGTAGAGGTATGTTTGCAGATTCGATTGCCATTAAAAGAACTATTCCCATTTCTCCCATTCCGGTTATAGTATGCTCAATAAAATTAATTACAGGTAAAAGAATTTGATCCAGATTGGACATAATAACTAAAGCTCCTTAATTTAACAGTAATATCAGGATTTTTGACCAATTGTAAATAATATCATACCATTCTCAATTAAAAAGAGACATAAAATTAAAGTAAGATTCGTTTGTTTAAAAGAGTAGTGTTGTTTGTCTTTGTAAGATTAATATGATAATATTTGATATGAATTAATGTATTATAAGCATTTGAATACTAAGAACAAATTGGAATCGGTAGACAAAATTATAGCATTGCAGATGCAGGTTCATTCTGGGTTTTTATGTCGGGTAGGATAATAAAGGATTAAAATATTGAGTTTTACAGATGTAAATGCACATACAAAGAAAATTATTTCAAAGAAACATGAGCAATCCATGAATAAGTTTTCTGTGACAACACCGGACAGAAGTACTGTTGCTCTTGAAAAAACTTTTGCTTTAGAAGGTTCAGGAAGCATTTTAAGTCAGGAAAAGAAAGAAAAAATAAACAATAAGCTTTCTTTTGCAAAAGAAATAGATGCTTTGAAAAAAAATCATAAAACTAGATTTATTAAAAATATTAATTCTGATGAAAATGATAAAAATGTTGAAAAGAAAGAAATAGTAAGTATTCCTTCTATAAATAATGAAGCGATGCAGATGATTAATGCTCTTGTCCATACTCAAAATCATATTGTTAAGGAATTAACAGATGTTTTTGATAAAAGGCTTGAAAAATTTGATGATATTGTGATGGATCTTATCAGATGCAAGACCGAAAATGAACGATTGAAGCAAAAAGTTGATAATTTAACCAGGGATAATTATAAGTATAAAAAAGAAATGGAATGCTTTAAAACTATAATCCCGGGAGTCTATATAAAAAAAGAACTTGATAAAACAAGATTTTGAATTTAAGACAAACAAAAAACTCCTCTATTAGAGGAGTTTTTTGTGTAATAAGGTTTATGGTTAGGAATAAGGAACATCTGTATATAATTATCCGAGAGTTTTGAAGGACGTCTCGATGTTTTTGTCGATAACTTTTTTAACTGCATCATATTCGGTTTCAACTTCTTTGTGTTGAGTATCAAGATCTCTTGTTCTTAATTCAAGTTCTTTATCAAGAGATTGCACTAATGCCATTTGAGTTTCGTAATCGCCTGTAGCGATAGGTGTTTGTTGAACCGGAGGATTTGAAAATATAAATCCCGGAAGAGCGCCTACTGGATTTTGAGTAATTGTAGTTGTACCATCAGGATTTGTTGTTGTTGTTTGATTTAAAATTGAAGTATTATCGGTTTGATACATTGCATTAGCATATTGTCTAATAAGTTGAGATGATTGTTGAGCTAAAGTTGTTCTTCTTTGGTTAATGGTTTGAATTTTAAATTCGATATCGCTTTTTCTTGCGGTAAGTAATAATAATCTACCTTGACTTGCTGCTAAACCCATAATCGTATTTCCTTTTCCTTATTAATCTAACCTTTGCCTTACATATATATAAAAACAAAAAGTATCTAAGAATTGCATAAAAAGTATATATCGTTACAATCTTTTACAATTCTTGGAAAAGCTAGATTTGCAAGGGGAAATACGTTATTAAATTTTTTGTGAAATCAAGGTTGTTATATATTTTTTATTTGTTTTGTTTTTGTTGAAGATATTTTTATATTTAATTAACTCCTTTTGAAATTTATTAATAAACTTGAAATTAAAGATAAAGTTTAAAAAACGTGAATTTGAAGATTGATATTTGAAGTATATTTTTTTTATTAACGAGATGCTTTTATCAAAAAAATATAAATTATTTTTGATTTGGAATTTAAGTATTCGTACTTCTGATAGAATAAAGTATTTATACTCAAAAAAGCTCTATCTATATATATAAAAACAAAAAGCATGTACGAAATGCATAGTATCTATAAATATTTACAAATATTTACACCTGAAAACTCGCTTTTTGGAAGGATTGTGGCAACAAAAAAGCTCCTTTTGTACAAAAGGAGCTTTTTTCTGTAATTTATTTTATTAACCTAAGGTTTTGAAGCCTTTTTCAATTGATTTGTCGATAACTTTTCTAACTGCATCAAGTTCTGTTTCTACGATTTTGTTTTGAGTTTGAAGATCTTTTTCTCTAAGTTCTAATTCTTTATCAAGTGATTGAACTTGTTGCATTTGAGCTTCGTACCAGCCGCTTGCTACAGGTGTTTGAGGAACTGCGCCTGCTGCAGGAGCGGTAAATCCAAGTGTCATTGCGGATCCGCCTAAAAGATTTGTGTCATCTGTTTGGTACATTGCGTTAGCGAAAGCTCTTGCTAATTGGGAAGCTTGTTGAGCTAATGTTCAATGTCAGATTTTCTTGCTGTAAGCATTGATTCTCTGCCGGCACTTGCTGCTAAACCCATAATAATTCTCCTTTTTCTTACTTAACTTACCTAACTATAGCAAAATACATTTTATGATTTTTAGATTGAAAGCTTCTTTTTTGAACTTGTTTTTGTTTATCTCTTACTCTTATATAAAAACATCTAATATCTACGAAATGCATAAAAAGTATATACCGTTACACTTCTTTACAATGGGTGTGGGAAAGTCAGTAATAACAAGGTTTTTATTTTTTGTGTATAGCTGTCGACAAAGTTGTATAGAAGTAATATTTTTAAGATTAAAGATGCTTTTTCTTTGTAAAAGGGTTTACCACCCTTTACCCGTCTTCATTTTCTTTAATCGTAAAGAAAACGAAGCAAAAGAAAACTCGCCCAATACTTCAGTTTCCAGAATGAGTTTACCCTCTAGACGGGCAAAGCCCGATCTTCGGGTTTAACTCCCGCTTCGCACTATATTTCTACACTGCTCACGATTAAAACTCTCAGATGTCTAAGCTCGCAAACTCGCCAGCTAAAGCGGGCTCAAACAGTGCTCGCATGAATTTATACGCAGGGTGAAATATTACGAAACTTCTGCAAAGGGCAAACGAGGCTTTTCAAGGGGATATCCCCCTTGACCCGCTATTTCGTAGTTTTTGGCGAAACGGGTATAAAAAGCTATAGCCTGTGTTTGAAGGAGCAAAACGACTGAGTTCAGGCGTGAGTTGAATAAAATCTATAATCTCCAGTGAGCCTAAAAAACAAGAAAATTAATTTTAAAGTTTTTTGTTTTGCTTACTTTATATTTTTTATTAAAAAATAAAAGTAAGTTGCTGGCTTTAGACAGCG
>Ga0209000_1000598_pt1 | contig 32134 bp, 62 predicted proteins | sample RifGroD2_FD_183998 | JGI IMG/M metagenome (GOLD analysis project Ga0209000, IMG submission 183998) | Groundwater microbial communities from Rifle, Colorado, USA - Groundwater D2 (SPAdes) (version 2) | ecosystem: Environmental > Aquatic > Deep subsurface > Groundwater | place: Rifle, Colorado... | reverse complement strand
GTAGCGGTGATTCCTCGAAAGCAGCAAGCAGCGGTGATTACTCGAAAGCAGCAAGCAGCGGTGATTACTCGACAGCAGCAAGTAGCGGTGATTACTCGACAGCAGCAAGTAGCGGTGATTCCTCGAAAGCAGCAAGCAGCGGTGATTACTCGACAGCAGCAAGCAGCGGTGATTACTCGAAAGCAGCAAGCAGCGGTGATTACTCGACAGCAGAATCTAATGGAAAACAAACTATTGCAATGGTAGCTGGACTTAATGGAAAAGCTCGTGCTGGTATCAATGGTGCATTTGCATTGCCTTGGCTTTATGGAAAACAAGTCCGTATCGCTGTTGGGGTCATTGGTGAAAACGCGAAGGCTGATGTATGGTATTGCGTGAAAAATGGCATACTGGAGGAATGTTAGGAGCGACATTGGCGATGTATGTTCATAGAAAAGTGAGGACGAAATGAGCTTTGCAGAATGGAAGAAGAAAACGAAGTTGTTTGATGGAACAACAATTATTGCATCGTCTGGTGATAGTTTGTTATTCCATGACCATGTTAATGGTATAGCACAAGCCGCCTACAAAGCTGGCGAGCGTCAAGGTAGGAAGGATGAGCGCGAATTTAATAATGAGTTGGCTAAACGGGCGATTGAATTACGCGCATTATTGGATGCGAAACTATAATGACCACCATCGACAAGTCAAAATTAAAGCGCATAATCACTCAATGCGGATCGCAAGATGAGATGGAAATGGTGCGCGCTGTTTGGAATGCGGCTCAGGCGGAAGAACGCGAGGAATGTCGCATTATCTTAAATAAAGAATACGAATCTAGTAAGACTAGAGAATCGTTCGCATGGGATCATGGATACAGAATGGCTAGTTCGGATTGTATTTCATGGCTTGAAATGAGTAATTCTAAATTACTGCTAATGGCGGGTGAGATGTCTGCACAGGAATTGCGTACTGTTCGCGCCGTGCTGAATGCGATGGCGAATAAAATCAGACAGAAATAAGGAATATGAAATGGAAGCAAGCATCCCAGATTTGATTAAACTTTCAGCGTATGTTGGTGCTGAACTTGGCGCTATGGAAGAAAAGGAATATGCCATTGTATTCACGCCAGAACAATTACAGCAACTTGTAGGTGAGCTAGTTGAAGTTGACTGCCGAGTATGTACACACTATTGCGAAACAAACGGATGCGGAAACAATGATTGCAACAAAGGAGATCAATTCAAGAAAGATTACACAATGAGATTATGGGAGTTTATTAAATGAACCAATGCAGTAGTTGTGGTGGTGATTGCAAAAGTCATTGTGAACGTTCTAATGTTACTGAAGTAAATTTCAGACTAAATAATGGCGCATCTAACGATATGGTTGTAGCATTGAAAGACTGCGTATATTCATTTTCTGGTAGAGTTTCCGTATCAGAAGCACTTGGCGTTATTGAGATAGTTAAGCATGATTTACAACGAGAATTATTAACATCTATTCAGGACTAACCCATGCAGACTTTCCAAGAATTTGCCGCTTCAAATGGCGTTTTAATTGACAGTGTTATTCATGGGAAGATTGTTCGTTGTCCAACGGTATCTAAGCCATCTAAGAAAAATGGGGCTTACTATTGCGGTGACGGATTCTATTGGGTGCAAGACTGGACGCAACATAGCGAACCTGTATTTCTGTTCGATAAAAAAGAACGGACTGATTCTGAAAAGTTAGAGTTTGAACATAAGATAACAAAGAGCCGCGAAGAGTACGCAAGGAATAGGGCTAAAACGCAGCAGGAAGCCGCTAGTAAGGCTCGGTGGATACTTGGGCAGTGTGAGCTTACCGAACACAAATATATCCAGCGTAAGGGCTTCAAAGAGCATCCTGTAAATGTCTGGCAGAAAGATGACCAGCAATTATTGATAGTGCCGATGTATCACAAAAATGCTATTTGTGGATGTCAGATTATCAGTGAGGATGGAGAAAAGAAATTCTTGTCAGGACAACGAACATCTGGAGCGCATTTCAAGATTGGCGATGGTAAGTTAAATATATGGTGTGAAGGTTTTGCAACAGGTATGGCAATTAAAAAAGCAATTGATACGGTAAAAATTAACTGTGCTGTAAATGTATGCTTTTCAGCAGGGAATATGAAAAAGATGGCTAATAATGGAATAGTTGTTGCCGACAATGATATTAGCTTATGTGGAGAAAATATAGCCAAAGAGATTGGACTTCCATATTTTATTCCTAAACAACAAGGATGGGACTTTTGTGATTTATTGCAATCAAATGGATTATTAAGAACATCACAAGAGTTGCGAAAGTTCTTAATGAGTGTAAAATGATTGTTGTCAGGACAGGGCTGCGCAGCCTTTCCTCCGCCTAACCGGAAGTGATTACTGACAACCTTCAATTGCTGTTAGGAGTATCAAATGAAAATCTGCAAAAAATGCGGCTCTACTGAATTCTATGATAATGGAGAATGCAAACCTTGCAGAAAAATTATTGCTGACAGATATAGAAATAATAATAGAGAAAAATGTATAGCTGCCACACTTAAATGCCATAGAGAAAATCCAGAAAAAACAAAATCAGATGGAATTAAATATCGTTTAGAAAACCCAGAAAAAAGAAAAGAAACATGTAGAAATTGGTATGAAAAAAATCCAGAAAAAGCAAAAGAATCACGCGATAATTATAGAGCCAAACCAGAGTATCGCGCAGTAAATACAAATAATTCAATGAAGCGCAGATTAAGGCTTGAAAGCGGCAAGTTGTCAAAAAACATAGTTACTAAATTGATGAAATTGCAGAATGGTAAGTGTCCATGTTGTAAGTTGCCATTGGGCGATGATTATCATTTAGATCATATTATCCCGTTATCAAAAGGTGGTTCAAATACTGATGATAATGTGCAATTATTGCTTTCAAAATGTAATCTTGAAAAACATGCAAAAGACCCAATAGATTTTATGCAAGAACGTGGATTCTTGTTATAAACGATGCCTACCTCGCACAAGGAAAGCTGAAAACTGGTATGCAGATTAAGAAATTTTTGATGGGGAAATGAAAATGGATGTGTCCGATACCGCGACTCTGCATGAAGAACTAAGCCTATCAATAGCACTACAGCAGCGCAGACCGCAACTCGCAGCTATCGGATACTGCCATAACTGCAACGAGCCATGCCACGGATGCTATTGTTGCGCTGAATGTCGGGATGATTACGAAAAGCGGGAAAAGTTTAACAGGTAACATATATGCAAAATCGCTTGACACTCGGCATGGAATAATAGATAATGAACACCTAGAAATTGAAAGGAGAAACAAAAGCCCGCTAGTGAAAAATGAGTTGGTAGTCTTCGGGAAGCGAATCTGTGTAAGGAGGCATAACAACTCAATCGAAAGACGCTAGTGAATTTCCGTAAATTAGGCGAACGCTCCCTCTAGTACTCCTTACAGTAAAGGAATTAGAATGCCAACGCCGAGCCAAGCCCTTTAGAACTAAGTGAAAGGCTTAGTATCGTCCTAGTGGCGATGAATTACTGGCCTTTGTGTCGGGCAAACTAAAGGGAAGGTGTAAAGACTAGATACGGAATGCCTAAGTTTTGCAAGAAATGAGGATGCGTAAACATGCGGCTGCATTCCCGCGTAACTCTTGTAAAGTAGACTTATCTACTAGGCAAAAATAGTCTATACGAATACTCCACACTAGGTATTCGCGTAATTTGGTAAAAAGTGGTATGAAAATACCTATGGTGTAATTAAAGGAGAGATTAAATGAAATCAACCAAGTCCAATGTGATGAGCAATATAACAGCCAAGAAAATGATGAGAGTTGGGAACCGTATTCGTCGTGAGGTAAGTAAACAAACAGGAATATTCTCAAATCTTACAGCTAAAAGATTTGCTAGTTGGTGGATGCAATGAACCCTGAAAAATTTAACGATTATTGGCGCGAACACTTTGAAGAACGCTCGGCAATTATGGAATACGACGATGGAATGACGCGCCACGATGCTGAACAAGCGGCGTGGGATGAGGTTAGTTTAATGATATTGAATGAAGAAAAATGAGCGAAGTTATGGTAACGCCAATAGCAGTATCAATCCATCGCAAATTGGACAACAATCCATTATTCGGAGAAGGCGTGATACACATTAAAATTGACGATGAAGGTGGCGGCGGATTTATCGTGCTTGAACAAGATGACCAAAAAATATCAATCAATTTAGATGAGATTGATATTATCTGCAATGAAGCGAAAAAGTTACTCGCTAATTATGATAAGGTAAACGTATGAGCGATTTGACGATGTGCGCGAACCAAGAATGCAAGATGCGCGAAACTTGCTACCGTACCAATGCGAAAATAGGTATGCGTCAATCATGGTGCGACTTTAAGCCTGAATCCGATACGCAGTGTGAGCATAGAATTCAGTTTGATAAACAAACTAAACAAAATGGAAAGTAATATGCAATCACAATGGGATAAGCATATCAGTGAAATTGACCCGTCAAATGGTGATTGCTCATTGATAGATGATGATGTAATCATTTGGGCTGATAACAGAATGAATGAGTTGCAAGCATTGCTCGAAATGTCAGCTCCTCATGTATTCGCAAGTGCGCAAGCTAATCATTTAACAGATGGATTCTATCCAAAACGTCATCCGATTGACGAGCTTGTTGATCGGATTAAAGCGGTGATTCCTGATGCGTAAATGTGGTGCGAAAATTAAACACAAGTTGGTATTGAATCCACTTGGTATGAAAGATTCAGTAAGAATGGAAATGCCAACACATGCAGCATTGCTTGCGATTGATAATAATGTCGCAACAGAATCACATTTGGCTGTTCTTTATGCGTTAGCTGATATGGCTGCTAGAATGAGCGATAAGCCGCACATTAAAGCGCATTCAGCAAGCGTAATCAGGATGGTCAATCATATTTACAATGCTGATATGCAATGCGGAAATATGACAAAAGAATCTATGAGAATAAGCGCAAACTTGCTGATTAATTGGATTAGCAAACAGCCAAATCACTTGATTTCAACTATCGCTAGAAAAGCTGTTTACGATATTTCTGCTAGGATGATATGAAAAAAGTTGAATTTACAGTGGTCGGCAATCCATGCGCGAAAAGGAAATATACAAAGAAACCTTTAGATGAAAAATTATGCTCAACAAAAAACAGATTCTTTGAAAATATTGTTATTCATGAAGGATGTTGGAATTTCTCTTGTGCATTAGATAAGAAAGGATATGCTAGATTCAGAAATGAAAACGGAATAAAAGTATTCGTACATAGATATTCTTATGAATTGTTTATTGGAATAATTCCAGATGGATTAGTTATAGATCACCTTTGCAGAAATAGGAATTGCTGCAATCCTGAACATTTGGAGGCTGTAACAAATGCAGAAAACATAAGAAGAGGAACACAAGGACAATACCAAAAGATGAAAACATCATGTCCAATGGGGCATGAATATACAACATTAAATACTTATATCAATAATGGAAAAAGAAGCTGTAAAGAGTGTACAAAAATAAAAAGTAAGGAATATGAAAAGACTAGAAAAAGACGAAAAAATGAAAAAAATTGAGTTTGTAGTGCAAGGAGTTCCTATTGCAAAATCTAGACCTAAGTTCGCTGTTCGTGGTGGATTCGCAAGAGCTTACACTCCGAAGAAAACAGCCGATAACGCTAAGATTATTTCTGGTGAGGCAATGGTAGCAATGGTAGGACGTAAGCCGCTGGAAGGTGCGTTAAAATGCGTCTTATCGTTTTATATGCCGATACCGAAGTCCACCAGCAAGAAGGATGTTGCGAAGATGTTGTCTGGCGAGATTAAACACGTTCGTAAGATAGATTTGGATAATGCGGAGAAGCAAGTTTTGGATGCGATGAACGAAATTGTGTATCTTGATGATGCTCAAATTGTATCGTTATCAGCTACAAAGTGTTACAGCGATAATCCGCGAACTGAAATTATTATTGAGGAAGTGTAATGGCAATGACATGGTGCTTACAATGCAACAAGCCAGTCAGCGAGGATAAGATTGTTTTCTTTACTTTGCCAACTGGAAAGAAGCGAAGGATGTGCGAAACTTGCAGAGAAAACGCTATTGAGCGCAGGAAAGTCCGTAAGATTAAAGATAGTTTCAACAATAAAGGAGTGTGAAAATGGCAACGAAAAAAATATATGATTTGGCAGTAGCAACACGTCGTTACTCTGACCGAGATGGTAAAGAGAAATCATCTTACGAAAATGTCGGCTCAGTTCTCGAAATGGACGATGGCGGAAGGATGATATTGCTCAAACGGTCATTTAATCCTGCTGGCGTACCATTCAAAGATGGTAGCGACCAAGTAATTATCAGTATGTTCGTCCCAAAAGACAAGGAACAATCTCCGGCGCAGGAACAGCATAGTACGGCGAAGGCTGATGGGTATCAAAAGTCAGCTTCGTTTGACGATGAACAAATCCCTTTTTGATGTGCAAAAAAATCCCCCAACTAATCGGGGGATAAAAGTGGCGTTGCGCCGTTTGAAATTTAATTGTAAATGAAAGGATGTTGAAAATGAACTGTAAAATTGGAATTTCAATTTTATTTTTATCTTTGCTATCTGGCTGCGCGACTAATGGCGGTGGTGCAGGCGGAATTCTTGTTGACACGAAGGGTAAAGATTCCGCACAATACACTGCTGATGATTATGAATGTCAGCACTACGCAGAATCGCAATCTGTAGCAAGTAATGCCGCTGCTGGTGCTGGTGCTGGTGCGTTATTCGGGCTGCTAATTGGCGCGGTGATAGATAGGCAGAATATGTATCAATATGCCCGTGCTGGTGCTGTAGGTGGCGTTGCTGGTGGTGTTGTTGGCGGAGTTAAAAACAAGGATGAGATTTTCCGAAACTGTATGCGCGGAAGAGGCTATACTGTACTTAACTGATTAAACAGCAGGAGGCTGATACCTTTCTCATCGTGCTTGACCACACGATTTATAGGCATGGATCGAAGTTGTGCGATAACCTGCAAAATCATTAGGCGCATAATAAGCAATACGCTAATCAGCCGATAAAAATTTCTAGCGTTTAATCCATGCAACGGCTATTTCAATGGAGAAAAATATGGGATACTTCCCTAACGGAACATCTGGACGCGCATACCAAGAACGGTATTGCGAAAATTGCGTACATGATGTGAATCAGGATTGTGCGGTATGGCTTGCGCATATTGTAACCAAATATTGCGATAAAAATGGCGAAACATCAGAGGCCGGAAAAGTGCTTGATATGCTAATACCTGAAACAGATGACGGTATTGGACTCAAGCAATGCAAAATGTTTATCAGACTGTAATCCGATTACACTTGAACGATTTAGTCAGGTATTTATGTTTGAAGAACTAGCTGAAACAATAAATAAAGAATGGATTAGGCTTTATGGTGGAGAGCCTGTTTCAGATATTTCTGCATTAAAAAACAGGGTGTCTTTAATCGCAATCGACAGGGATTGCTGGGTTTTTAATGCAAAAGTAAATCAAAAAGAGTATCTACGCCTTGATGCGATAATTCGTGAGAAAGTATGCACCTAAAACCGTCAGACCAACATGAAGTTTTCAAAGGATGTGTTTACGTCCGAGATTCGCACAAAATCCTTGTTCAAGGCGGAACTATGCTGGCTCAAGGTCAATTTGATGCTTCGTTCGGCGGGTATATATTCGACCTGAATAAAGACGGCACAAAAACAACTGATTCCGCTTGGAACTGTTTTACAAAGTCGCAGGCTATCAAATTCCCTCGCGCTGATTCTTTATGCTTCCGTCCTGAATGTGAGCCGTGTAGCGTCATAGACGAGAACGGTATTCTATTGGCTAACTCATGGTGGCCTATAACGACTAAGCGCGCTAAAGGCGACCCTAAGCCGTTTATCGAGCATATTGAGAAGATGCTTCCAGATCAGACTGACCGCGATATTCTGATTCATTGGATGGCTGCACTGGTTCAGAATCAAGGAAAGAAGTTTCAATGGTCTCCTGTTTTGCAGGGCATCGAGGGTAACGGGAAGTCCATGTTAATCGCATGTTTAGTCCAGTGCATCGGGCAAAAATACGTCCATACTCCCAATGTTTCAGACTTCGCCAAGAGCGGTGGTAAGTTCAGCGGGTGGATTCAGAACCGGCTTTTAATCGGCATGGAGGAAGTTTATCTGGGTGGCGATAGAAGTGTTTTGGATGTTTTGAAACCCATGATTACGAACACCATCATCGAATCCCAGAAAAAGGGAATTGACCAGATTACCGTAGAAAATCGCGCAAATTTCATGTTTTGCACCAACTATAAAGATGCTATCGGAAAGACTGCGACTGATAGACGATATGCGATTTTCTACACGGCGCAACAATACATGGGCGACCTTCAACGGGACGGCATGACCGGCAACTACTTTCCGCGCCTTTGGGACTGGCTGCGCGATGGTGGCTATGCGATTGTGAATGATTATCTGCATACTTATCCGCTGATAGACGCGCTTAATCCGGCGAAGGATTGCGTCCGCGCACCGATTACAAGTTCAACTAGGGAAGCCATTTTCACTTGTCGCACTGAAGAAGAGCAAGCGATTATGGACGCTATCGAGGAAGGCCAATGGGGATTCCGTGGTGGATGGCTTTCTAACCGCGCAATCGAACGCTGGATGAAGGCTAACAAAATCAGGCAAAATTACCGCAAGCGGCTTGACCTGATACAGAGCATTGGATATGTAGAGCATCCTTTTTTGTATAACAATAATGGCAGAGTTCATGTTCGCTTCGAGGAAGGTTATCTAGGGTTTGGCAATCCAAAATTATATCTACGCCGTGGTCATCCAGCGTTGCAGCTCAAAGATAATGCCGATATAACGCAGCACTATCTACGGGCGCAAGGAGATCACAAATACAATGACCGGATACTGCAAAAAATCAGGAGCGACGAAAAGGCGGCGTGATTAAAATACATGCTGCCACTCGAATATCGGACAAAACTCTTCGTCCCAATACGTTTTCGATGCTCCCATCATTCCGTATGCCATTCCAGTCCATAGCTTGCGCTTCTTATCCCAAGCCATAACGCAGTTATACATGCGCTTTTCATCACGCAGCCTTATGATAGTTCCGTCTTTAGGTGCTGTTGAAATTGGATTCCAGTTATTCATGCTTTCACCTTTCGTTATTTAGTGGCGCAATTCGCATGTTTTAGCATGGAGCGTATTCTTTACCGTTCCACGCTTGCAAGCTCTCACGTTCGGCATGTTTTGAGCTACGCAAAGCCTCGCGCATAGCATCCTCGTTATCTTTCGCGCCTATCATTATCCAGCCGAATGCACCCTTGCAACGGTAGCTAGTCAATCCAGAATCAGCTAATGGTTTGTCGGTTATGTTTCGCATGTTTTTACCTCCCGATTATTTGACTGCGAGATTTTCGTGTTTTGCCAACTCTTCGTTTAGTTCGTCCAGCCATTCACCGATATAATGCGCTTCCTTATCAGGCGGACAAAATGGCAATGCTTTCCGCATGGCATCACGCGCGCCGCGAAGAAGGTACAGAAGTTTCGTGTTTTCAGCGTCCAGCGATTCGTTTTCGCTGATTTTAATTTGCGCTTGTGCAAGATCGAAGTTTGCATTAGTCGCGCTACAACTTTGGCATTTTTCAGCTTCGATTGAATAAGCTGTCTTGCAGTTCCAGCATAGTGTAGTTTTCATGTTTTCATCTCATTAGTTAAATTGGCCGCACAGATTCCATGATTGCCAGATGCGCTATATCCGCGTAGATTCTATCGCTATCGGCTTTGGCTAGTTCCGGCGTGGCGAATAGGTTAGCAGGATGCACGATCCCGCTAGGGCGTGTTTTAGAGCTTGCCTTATGCCATGCTTCGGTATCCACTATCCGATTGCCGTGCGAAGTATAAATATGCAGGCAACGACCTTGCGGCATGTTTCCTCGTGCTGATAATTCGGCGGTATCCACCCAGATTGCGCCGTGTCGCGTGTATAGTTTGATTAAGTTTGGCATGTTTTCATTCCTCCAATTCGATTTCTTCGCAGTCCAGCCCGGCATCGCTGATCGTGAAAGTCTGCGTCCGGCCATGTATTGACTCGAATGCGCGAAGCTCAATTCCTGCATTATTGCCTTCCGAAAGGCTGAATTCTGCCTCTTCTGCCCAAGCTAGAAGATTGTCATGCGTGAAGTAATCTACGCCGCCATTCTTGCAAATAATATGATTCTCCGCCAAGAACGTGCGGATTTGCTCAATCCCGTTTTCGTTTACTGTTTTTAGAATGTACTTTTCCATTTTATTTCCCTCATTAGTTAGTTGGAATTCACCCAAACGCGCTAGGATGCGTTTTGAGCGTGTTTTAGTGCTATGGATAACCCGAAGGCTATCCGATAGGTTGCGAAGGCTCAAAAGGGCTTGTTTTCGCTTCCCTCATTCATTGCTGAAAGCATGGCCGATAGTTTGTTGGCTATATCAGCCGATTTTTCAATTTCCGGTAAAATAAGCATGGCTTCTAGCGCCGAGCATGTTTTCAGGCATTCGCGCAGGTCGGATACCAGCATCGCCGCGCCTTGTTGCGCTTTCTGCATGTTTTCGAGTGTGGCGTTCATTTTATCATCTCCTTTTTCAATCAATCCGATAATAATGCCAGCGGCCTGAAATAAATTTGCTGGTAACTTTACCGGATTGCATCCCGCCCATGTTTTCATAGTCTGATTTTGAAATTCTTGTCATTTTGACATCTCCTTCTTGCGGTTGTCGATCTTGCTCAAGCCATGTTTTGTACAGTGGCGTTTCAGTGCGAGGCTGATACCTGTCTGCGTCATTCCGAATTGAGCCATCGCCATTGCTTGTGTTGCTTGTGGCGTTTGCGAGGTCATCCACAAATACACTTGCTCGCCTTTTGGGATTTTCGTGTTTTCCATAATTACGTTCCCCCGGACAGGTTGGCGGCGTGTTCTTTTGCGTCGAGTTCATAAGTTGAGCCATCGCTAAAAACATAAAGCGCACCGCCTTTTTGGTGTTTCAGTGTTGACCTAGTTTTGCGCTTCAAAAGCCGTGCGAATGCGCCAAAAAATAGGGCATTCCGCAATTCTGCTAACTGTTCTGCAATTTTCATGTTTTCAGTCTCCAAAAAGTTAAGCGTTAAGGGCGGCATCAGAAAAGACGCGCTTGTTTTTCAGTACACGTTCGCGGAACAGGTTTAACGCCTCAAGTCTTGCGCCAACCTTAAAGGTAGCTTTGCCAAAGGTAAAAGCCATAAATTGTTCGCTGGTTCGATAGGCTTCCCGGCGCGCATTGTCGATGTCACCGATCAAGGCTATGAGTGAGCCATGTTTTGCAGGATTCAGGCCATGAACCTTGTCCGCCTTTGGCTTAGGCATGGCGCGAAGTTTACCGATTACGGCCATAACGCACTCAGCAACCGGCAACGCTTCGATTTCAGCGGTAAAATCACGGGCGGCAATCTTGGCATACAAGCCGTTTACATTCTTTGCCGCAAGAAGGGCATCAAAAGGGGTCTTGTAGCCTTTGCCGTAGTTAGTCTTGACCGTTCTACCAGTTGCAACGTGGTAAACGATCCAGCCGGGCTTATAGGTACATTGTCCGAATTCATCGGCAACAATCGGGGAAGATACGGCGAGGCCATGTTTTAGCTGATAGCCTTCGATCATGGCGAAAGTATCAGGAACGCCATTAGAGCCATGTATTCCAGCGGTAAACTTGATTTTATTTCTAGTTTTCATTTTCTCAAGCTCCTTATTTGATATTCACGCATTGCAGCGGCTTCCAGCACGTGATAAGCTGCACAGCAGAAACAATCACGGCACCCGCATGTTTTGCTGATCATGCCGTGGGGATTGTTTAATGCTTTGCGGCCATTTTCGGCGTATAGCTTCTCGCATTCCGCAATCTGTTTTCTATATTCTGGAGTCATTTTTCAGCCTTTCCGATAGATAAAACGGGAACCATGCCAAACGGCGATAGTGCAGGGAATACATCGTTTCATTTTTGCACCTTTCCAATTTTACTGAACTGTAAACCATCCTTGAATGATTTACTCCATGAACGGCGAGGTTCAAGAACGAGAAGCGGATTGTTCAGATCGTAATGGTAAAAGCCGACTTCCAGACCAGCAGCATCGAAGAAGTGGGCGCAGAATGCACCATGCAAAGCCCAGTTAGGTGAATATACGCCAACATCGACAGCACCAAGTTTCACAGCTTCAGTTTCGGCTTCTGAATATGTAGTAAAGGTCATTTTGTCACCTCCAAACCAGCGATAAACGCTTGCATCCGATTGTATAAGTCAGACTTCGGAATATGACCAGTTCCTAGAACATTGCCAACTCCAGAACAGCCAATGGTAGAGGACATTTGCACAAGCTGAACTCCGCTATAGGCATAATCCAAGCTATAGGCATAATCCAAATGATAACAATTAGCATTTGGCGAAATATTACCTTCCGCATCTTTGGAATACGGAGTAGCAGGAGTTCCACAAATACGATTGATCCGTGAAACAACAGCTTCCAAGTCTTTTTGTGTAATTCTCATTTTATTTACCCTTTCAAAAGTTAATCAACCGAACAGGTAGTCATAATAGCATAATCTACGAAGAATACAAGATAATAATAAACTATTTTGCATAATACCTAGTCGCAAAGCCTTACCCCTATTCATTCCTAGGCAATTCCTAAGCAAAACCGCAGTTAAACACTTGAATATATTACATAAAGTGCATTTTTAACACTATGCTCTTTAAATCCGTAGTCACGGCACACCAGCCATAATATATTATCTTATTATTATTATTATTTTCCTATAAGGTATAAGAAGATAGTATTTGCTAGATAATCAAATGGTTAGCTGTGGAATTTTACGAGTATATCCTCTATTTTTTGCCAATTTTCCCAATGCAATCAACTCTCTAATTGATTATGAATTTTTAAGTGCTTGATTCTATTAACTATTTTTTTAGTGTATATTTTAGGTATATACTGTTTGCCTATTTTTTAAGCAGTTGTTCAACTTTCCTCTAAAATATATTGAACAGTTGCTTAATTTTTAGGCAATAGTTAATGTATTACTTTAAGTGTTGCTTAAATAATAAGCAGTTGTTCAATGTTTTACCATGTTTTGTTGACTATCTGTAATCCGATTACAGTATTTCCATGTTTTAAGCTGTTCTGACTGTAATTAATTACACTTGACTAAATTGGTCGGGTATTTTGGCTCACTGATTCCATGTTTTAGCGTAAGTGATTGCCGTAGACACGCCTTACCATTGGCTAAAGATATAATAACCAATTATGTCCGCAATGAGTCCTGATGATCCGATGTTTTGCTGGATGGTGTGATTTCGATGTTTTGGGTGAGTTAGTGAGTACTAACTATTGGGATGTGAAGAATCCATGTTTTGCCGGGTTGCGGTGTACATGCTGAATAGTTGCTGATTTACTTTCCGTAGACTATTTGATAGTTACCGTTCAGTGTCCACCTTCCTCTTTTCAGGTTGGCAGAATACAGCTTATCCCTAATTTTGAATTGTCCGATAACTTTAATTTTAGCGAAGGTGTCCACGATAATCAATTCTGCCGGAATGTACTTTTGGCCGGTAATTTCTTCGGTAATTGTCTTTGCCATGTTTCCGCCCTTAGAATTGTTGCCGTGATTATCCGCTAAACCGTCCGCTTGCTAGTCCAGTTAATTACCCGCCATTGCCCGCAGGATGCGTTTTAAGGCGTTATTGTGCCTGCTAGGCTATCAGCCCCTATCGGACAAACAAAAAGCCCGCTGCTAACGGGCTATTGCTAGAATCCTTGCCGGTATATGATCCCGTAGTTTGCCTTTTTGCCTGTATTCCCCAGAGCATCGAGAATGTCCCCGACATAGTCATATTGCAGGACTGTTGCCTGGTCGCTGATTACCTGATTTTGCGCCCATTTTATCGCCTGTTCTGAGCTGCTAAAAAATCGGGTAACGTTCGCGCCCTCATTTTCGCCGTTGCCTGTATAGCCTTCATAAATTCTAGTCATTTTAAGCCTTTCATTACGTTAATTGATACCATCCCCCGCCCGATAGCAGGTAAACGCCTTGTTGCGCTTTGTGGCGCGTTTAAGCGGCATTACAGTGCAGAAAAGCACCCGCCGTATTCTGCGAACCTATTTTGTTGGCAAAGTGGCACCGCGTACCAACGCAAGCGCCATTCCCTGACAACATAGACTTTCCCTCGCACTGGTAACTCTTCAAACAGAAAATTAAACATCATCATTATCCCACAATATCCGCCCAAAGTTAGGCCCGCCGCGCACTGGTGAGAATGCGCGGGAGGATAGCTCTATGCGATATTAGCTATACAGATGCCGTCGCGGTACACATTGCCACATATGGAGATATAATCCCCGCATTGCAGCTGCACATCCTCCGCGCCATCTGCGATAGCGTAGACGCTAGTAATCCTCCACCCATCTAGTCCGACAGTGGGCTGCAATGATCCCTGTAACAAATTGATAGTCATGTTAATAACCTCCTTTGCTGTGATGCCGCGTGAATGCTTGATGCCGCTCTACTATGCTGGATGCAGGGCGTACCATCTGCCAAGCCGCGCGACGTGCTGCTATGTGCAATGCGCGAAGATGTGCAAGCGTGCTGTGCGTGCGGGTAGTGTAGATCATGATGTCACCCCGCGCACCGCACGCGCCGCAACGCTCGCCGCCGCCGCTTTTGTTTTGTAATTTTTAGACTCAAAAAGCACCTTGCCGTCGTCGTCAAAAAGGTTAAAACTCCACGGGCGGCGGCGCGTATCATCGTAATATATACAATATGTCGTAGCCGTGCTCATGATGTCACCCCGCGCGCCGCATGAAGTTGACAAGCCAAGCGATACAATCCCATCACGCCGCGAGATTCAGCAAAGCGCCGCGCCGCATGGTTGCCGCACGTTGCCCGTAGTGACAGGGCGCGCAGTGCTAACGATGCCCGGGCGCTCATACTGACACCTCGCCGCGATGGGTTGACTCGCCACCAGTCCAGTGACTAGGGCACTTGTAAGAGGCAGCCCACAATTGCACCTGCGCCAGCGTGATGCGCGATGCAGCAAGCGCCAGCGATTGCGCCAGCTCTACGCCGTGCATATTGCATACCCTATAAAATTCGTTCTTACTCATCATATTCCCCTTAAAATCCGGCAAGCCGCCGTGGCTGTTACGCTATTATAGTATGCAGTAACCATGCCACATCATGCCATTGTGCATAACTATTTGCTAGAATGTCGCGCCTATTGACTTACAGCGCGATTGCCTAAAATATAGGCAGCTCGATACGTTTGACATAACGCAGATAAGTGACAAAATTCGTCACAATAGTGCCGCAAATTGCGTCACGTTAGCAGGCACTAACCTATACGCCCCTCGATGCTATTGGCGCGCCCCTCGCAAGCTGTTAATTGTGTTCACCTTTTGCCCCCTCCAGTCGATCCAGCCCGTTATCCCAAGCCAACTCGTACAGTAAATCCACTCCCCAACATCCCGCTTAATATATTATCATCCTGTCATTATCCCTGTATGCGATTTAATTTGCGTGAGAAGTAACCTGCCTGAATGCTTGCGAATTATGCGAAGTGAATATCGCCCTAAGTGTAATCCGATTACAGACTGAGAATTGGTGTGAGTGAATTTCAGATTTGAAAAATGTAAATTTTCTGGATAATCGGACTTGCTATCAGATAGCCCGTATCAGCGTCAGGAAGCTGATTAGCGGGTTTGTTTGGTGATAGTGGTGCGATGTTGACATCATCTCCTGCCCTAAAGGACGGAGATTCCTACAGCTAGACGCTCATGCCCGAGCGCGAGAATGTTTTTTGCCGCATTTATATCGCGGTCGTGAATTGCACCACATTCACAACAAATCCATTCTCTTATTCCAAGACCTGCTCTACCTTTCGGACTATTGCCGGATATTACTCCGCAACACGAACAAATCTGGGTGGTGTACTTTTCATTTATTTCTTCAAACATAACTGACCGCGCTATCGCTTTATATTTCAGTTGTGTCTTTAACATACCCCATCCAGCATCTAATACTGACTTTGCCATTTTGGTTTTAGTCAATTTTTTACTACTAACATCACCTATAAAAATAGCACCATAGTTTTCAGCCATTGTAGTAGTGAATTTATGTATGGCATCGCTACGGGTATTTTTAATCTTTGCATGTATCGCCCTAACACGATTTTTCTTTTTTGCGCCTTGTGCTGTTGCTAATTCTTTTGCGAATTCATCTGTTATACGCCTGCGTTCAAATACAGTTCCGTCAGAACAAGTTGCTATTGTTTTAAGACCTAAATCAATTCCAACAGATGTTTTACCTTCTGACGATTTTATTTCAACCTTAATTGTCGTATTAAAATACCAACGACCACGAGAATCTTGCGAGAATGAACCAGTACCTAATTCATATTTTGATAAATCATAACTATCCCAAATACTGAATAATTTCCCACAAAATCGTACTTGACCATTGATAAATTTAACGCCAGCAGACTTAAATGGAACCCACCCTAATGAACGCTTTGAACCGCTTGAACATCTCCATTGAAGTTTGTTTTTCTTGAATTGACGGCGAGATTTTGCATGTTGAGAAATAACGCTTTGTATAGTTACAGCACTAATTGAAAAATTACGTTCTGCTCGAATAGTTTTAAGCTCTTTCTGCAAATCATATTCTGATGTTCCGCAATTTATATATCCAACCTCAGGAATAGGAACCCATGAATAATCTGCGCTCAACTCGTTTGCTGCATTCCATACTTGGTTTACTTCAAAAGCCCATTGATTAAGAATAGCAGCGTGTTTGTCCTTAATTCTAACTTTCAAAGTTTTAATTTGCGTTTTGGATTTCATGTGGTACACTATACGCATACTTAAATATAAATGCAAGGATAATTAAATGAAAGCATTGAATGTGCCTATACCCGAAAAGCTCAAAGAAGACCTTGATTCCTTCGCAAAAGAAAACGGCATTCACAAAAAGAAAATTGTTGAGCTTGCTTTGCTACAATACATGAGCAGCTTCTCTGCTCGCGCTATCCATACCCACCATTAATGACGGGGATTTTCGCCCAAATTGTAAATTTGTAAAAAAGCTATTTTTCGGATAATTGGCTTGCTTGCTGTATTTTCTGTCCAATGACAGCCATTACATTGCAGGCCATCGAATTACCTAAACTCTTGTAAGCCGCGCTGTCTGAGTATCCTTTTACTTGTGATAGGAAGTTGTCAGGAAACGCCTGAAGTCTGGCGCATTCTATTGGAGTTAATCTGCGGACTTGCATATTTGGTTGCATTACTCCAGCATGTTGTGATTTTGTTAAAGTTGATGTTGTTACGGTGCTGAAATTCATTTCATCCGGTTGTGCATCAACATGAAACGCCACCGCATGGCTATGTGCAGCTTGTAACGTATATGCTGGGTCTCCATCAATACCAATGCCCATTCCAGTCCCTTCTCCAGTTTTTTCATGGCGCATAGCAATTTGAGTGTTAATTGGATACGCCACCGCATGAACATCAGTCTTAGTAAGCGTATAACTAGCTCCTGATTCATCGAAGCCAGTTCCGTTACCGCCGTTTTCTGGTTCGCGACCTATGGTGTTACCTGCTAGTGCTATCACATCCATTCCTCTATCTGCACAATAACTGGAATCATAACGGAAGCTCAAAGTACGTGCTACATCTGGAATTGCATCCATGTTACCTGTTAGTGCGATTGTCAGAAATTCATCTTTATTATGCCCCAACCCTTTGTGTAATGACGCTGGAATAGCGGGCATAGTTGTAACGTATGCTTGCGTACATGGTTGCCTTAATCCACCAACTTGCGTTTCGAGTGGTGGGGATATTTCAGATGATGTTTTTATGATATGACCATTCATTATTGATTGATGCGTTAGTTTACCGCCTCCGCATTCGCTATCAAGGCTACCCGCAACTGTTCCGGCAACTTCTTCCCTCGTTTTTCTGCTCGGCGGAGGATTCCCGCACAAGCCTTCCGGCTCAAGAAATAGCGGTTTTCTACTTTGCCAGTCTCCAGAATCTCGGACAACGAAGACACGCCTTCGTCTTTGTGGGACGGCTCTAGGGTACTCAGGTGTTCGGCAGTATTGCGCATCCAGAGTGATCCACTCGACAAGTCCGTTTTCGCCGACTGCACAACCGGCATTTTTCCATCCATCTCTCGGTACGTCAAATTCGCACCCAGCCATTTCTCCAACCACGGAAGCAAAGTCTCGCCCTTTTTGGCTGCTATATAATCCGGGCACATTCTCAACGACGACCCATCGTGGCTTTGCCCATTCGATGATTCGCATTGCGGTGAAGAAAAGTCCAGACCTTGTTGCGCTTCCATCTTCATTTTGTAATCCCTTTCTTTTACCAGCTATAGATAAATCTTGGCAAGGGAATCCGCCTACTACCAAGTCAATATGCCCAAGTGATTCTATCTGTTCTTTTGTTATTTCAGTGACACTACCTAGATTCGGTACGTCTGGATAATGATGCGCCAATACTTTACATGGAAACGGCTCAATTTCAGCCACCCCAACGCATTCCCAACCTAGCGGAATAAACGCCTGACTCGCCGCTTCAATTCCAGAAAAAAGACTAAGGTATCGCATATATTCTTGTCAGTTATTTCGTAGTATTTACTGCATCTTTCCTACCATGCTTCAATCCTGCTCGGTAGGCGGCTTCTAGGGCAGATTCGATGGCTTTCGATGCATCAACATGTATCCATCCATAATCAAATTCCAACTCAATCCACTTGATTGGCTTTGACTTGGTGCTATGCCGCCATTGGTGGTAGGTCATTTTGGTTCCTTAAATACAGGAAGATTGAACACTGGTTGTCCTGACCGGCTCCGGCTCGAACAGCGATCCTTGCGCCTTGTGCTGCTCGAATCTAGCCACACCTGCATTGTAATAATCTTCGTCCAGTTCGCATAGCGTCAGGTCATATCCGAGGTTGTGGCAGGCTATGGCGATTGACATTGACCCACCATGTGTGTCAAGGATGCGCTGGCCGGGCTTGGCGTAGTTGGTCAAGAGCCATTCGTAGAGCTTTACGGGCTTTTGGGTTGGGTGAAATCTAACCACATCTTGCCCAATATTCCCGTAGCATGGAAAATCAAAAATCTTCGTATTCATTTCAAATGATGTCCACAACATTTCCCCAACTGAATAATTGCTTATTGGCTGGTGCTTGTGCCAAAAAATCCATGCGTTGCTTAACGGCAAACTGAAGTAATTACCACCACAGATTATCTGGTTATTGCTAACCCGCATCAATTCATCGAAATATTCTTTATCTGGGACATAATCCCAATCTTCACCGCGCACACTGTAAAGATGCGGACTTCGTTGAGAGCCTCGTTTCGTCTTATTTAATATCCCATATGGCGGATCAACAATCGCCAAATCAAACGCCTTATCCGGCAATGTCGCCATAAATGCCATGCAATCGGTATTGAGCAAAGTGATTGTCATTTTGGTTCCCTATCTGTAATCCAATTACAGCTCAAACGGCGTATCGTCTGGGCAAGTGTATTTGTTGTTAAATTTGAATATCGGCATAACCTTTAATCTTTTGTTTTTCTTAAGCCAATCTTCAATTAACGAATCACGCTTTTCCCTATTACACAGCACACATGCTGTTGCTAAATTTAATTCTTCATTCGACCCACCTTTTGCTATTGGTATTATATGGTCACATTCAAGCCTTACTCCACGAACACTACAATACAAACAAGTGTAATTATCACGTTCAAAAATTCTCTTTTTAATAATTAGCCAATCATCACTATTCAGTCTTTTTCTGTCTTGTTTTCTAATTAGTCCACGAGATTCAAGTCTTTTATCCGTAGATGCTTTTTTATTATTTAGACACTGTTCCAATTCTTGGTGGATTAAAAATCCATCTTTTTCATAAAAGATATTTGTTTCCATAATTGCATCCAATGATTCAATTATTTCATTACAATTTACATTCAATATACTTGATAAATCCTTTATGTTCGCCGGTAAACATCCAGAACAAGCCCAATAAGCAAGTTTCATTGAGAAATATAATCCTTTTTCTCTGGAAGAAAGAAGCCTAAACCAAACTGTGGTTAATTCGTTGCAATGTTCTTTGTAGGATGATTCAGTGTATTCCATATTGCCTTTCGTAATATCCCATAGCTTGCGCCGTCCCGTGAACTTCCTACCTTGTCAGGGTTACTGCTGGGGCTATTTGCAAACCAGCGGATTATCTCTCACTTATCAGGTGTCGGGTAACGTCCGACCAAACGCTTCACTTTGTGCTTTACCTGTTTCGCTTACTGACGCTATCCACGCTATCTGTAAGAACCCCGGCGCAAGAATATAGGGCTGACCTTATCGTTAATTTGGCAATCCGTTGAGTTGCCATTTAAGTATCGGTGTATCCGGTGCATCCGACCCATGCAGGTCACTGTCTATCGCGTCACTTGCGACCAGCGGAAAGCAAAAAGCCTTAATCTGCTCATGTCTTTAGGTGGTTGCGCACCTTCCCGAAGGATTCAAAACATGATGAGATTAAGGCTTCAATCGAATCAAACTAGCGCGCAACCGCTGATAGGTAGTCATTATCCACATTCCCGCCACCAAGTCAACAACTATTTCACATTCGCGCTAAACAGTGAGAAAAGTGTAATCCGATTACACTCTTCATAAACTACATTAACTCTGTAATCCGATTACAGTAAGCTAAAAGTAATTGACAAGTGTGTATATAGGCTGTATAGTGGCGGCATGAATAAAAAATCAGCAATTAAAAAGATTCGCGGAATAACTGGAGGTGATGGACTTGACCGTTCTGGCTATCCTGTGGATATGCGTGGAACGATAGCTCAATACAAGTGGAATGATGGCGTATTCACACTTGGCTTTGAGTATGGGTATATCAAAGCGTTGATGGATTCGTTTGAGATTACTGAAGATGAGTTATATGGGAATAGAACTAAACTGTAATTACTGCGGAAAACACATGGCTATCTTGCATGATGCCCGAATTCGTGATTGGGTGGTGGTGTGCTGAAAGGAGTGTGATTACATGCTGAAATCTTTTTAACAACGGAGTAAATATCATGAAGATCCACAATGAAAGCAGAGTTACAGAATCATGGATTGGTCAAGATGGCTGCGAGTGGAGAACAAAATCGGTGTGGGTTGGCGCTGGTTGGGTTTCTTGCCTACAAAAGAAGCTGGCAAATAACGCATGGATGAATGTATGAGCTACCCAGACCAAACAATTGCTGAATATCGGCAGCGCGTGGAAGAATTGAATGCAGATTTATTTGCTGCGCGGCAAGCCATTTTTACTCAGGATGTTGAATGGAGAGCAGCTTTCGAGGTTTCTGAGTCGGACAAAATGAGCCTTAATACGCAAGTTACGCTACTGAACGCGGAGATTTTAGAATTAAAAAACGGAAACGAATCTATGCACTCAACTTTATTAAAATACATGGATTTTATCAAGGTATTGCAAAATGAATATGAGCGAGTACGACATGAGAGTTTGGAATGTGATGACGCATCCCCGGAAGCTCAACAGGCGAGGTCATGGAGGCGTGTAGTAGGAACTCTAAATGAAGTTGCACCTGAATGGAGCGATATGGGAAGTACTGGTGCGGACGCGGCTGTGAATTGCATCCGCAAGATTTTTTTGGGTTTGATGGTATGAGAATGGAATACATACGGCACAACTACTGAGTTCCCGCGAAAAGAGGCGGGCGAATTGAGTTTACAGTACCAATGGCGCGAAGTGGCGCTGGACTATCAGATCATCACGAGATTCACGACTGTGCGAATGCATGGTTAGGATATGCGAAGGCGAAAAATGAAAGGTATAGAGAAGCGGATTGATGAACTGAAACCACTTGGCGCTGGCGATGCACAATGCGCTAATTGCCTTGAAATGAAGGTGGAGCCGATTGATGTGTGCAAAAAGTGCATAGCAGATACCACTAACCTTTACCAAACTGATGAACAGCCTGTGCAAGATGAATGTGCTAACTTCGTGTTAGGGAGATGCTCTACGTGCAAATACTGGGAACAGCTTGAGTCTTCGCCGCGCATTGGTAATTGCTCCTCTAAAAAATTCAAATATGGATATAGCATAGATGATAACGAAATTCCAGACGATGGAGCAGTTATAGAGTTTGATGAGAGTTGGGGATGGAATACGGCATTCATGTTCGGGTGCATACACTATGCTTTTGGTGATTCTTCTTGATCACATGGTTTGGCGGATTTTTAAACAATGAAAGGAAAAGTGTAATCCGATTACACTCTTAAAGTAAAGTCTCAACTCTGTAATCCGATTACAGTTACAATTTACCGTCACTTATTAAAATCTGCTGGTGATTTGGAACATTGGTTAAATTATATGCGAACTATCATGCGCAAAATTGGCTGATATACCCAAATTGGGAACGAACATATCCATTATGGGTAATGTAATCAGATTGCAGCATTCTATATTCTTGAATATGGAATATGTTTACATAGTCCCGTCCCAAGTGACTAAGTGTAATCCGATTACAGCGAGTTCCTAATCTTAAATAGAGTTATACTATTTATCTGAAAAAGGTAGTATAACTTTCTTTATTTTTGATTGTTCATGCAAAGTGAACAAAGTAGGTTGCGTGAACAAGGTTATTGACAAAATCTGTAATCCGATTACAGCATATACAAAGTAATTGACAGAATGTGTATATGTATGTATATTGCACCCATGACCACCGAACTTCATTGCGATCACTGCGGAAAATACATGGCGACATTGCGTGATGCAAGGGTACGTGCTGGTATGGCGGTATATTGCAAGCCGTGTAACGACATAATCAAATCAATGCTTAATCAGAATCGTAATCGTAATAAATCTCATTCAAGTGAAATGCCGGATTTTTTGAAAGATATTTTCGGAGGGAGGTGATATGTTTGAAGAAAACGTTATTGATGGCGTATTGAGTTTTAAATTGGTGGAGAATGGGCATTTCATCAATTACACAGCACAACAATTAAGCGCGATGCTAATTGAATCACGGAAGCGGGAATGTGATTTGAGATATGTCAAAGCAATCGGAAAGCCGATTGACATATATCCATCGAATATATCAAATACAATCTGTTGCGATGAACCTTGATTATGGCGAAGATTACAGCACTGCCTAAGCAAAAATTTCCCGGTGAGTGTTGCGGTGTATGCTCCTATGGAAAGGTTAAGGGCGCAAAAGAATACCATTGTTGGGTATCGCCGCCAACCCCTGTATGGGAAGATGGTGTTCCTGATTTCAAACGAGGTCTTCCTGTTGATATGGAAGATGTTGCTTGCCAATTCTTTAAGCCGAGGTGCCACGCGTGAGCCAGCCATTAAATACTGAAGAACAATTGCAAGCGGCAGTAGATGCTTATTCTGTTTGTCAAAATAAAGTTGAATCTGCAAAAATGCTTGGCATTCCAAGAAGTACGTTTGATGATAGATTGGATCGTGCAATAGGGCGCGGTTTTAAGCCAAGCGGTGTTGTAGTAAAGAATAATGAAGATACAACAAAACATAGAATTGCGACATTGGAAGCGCAATTGTCATCTTATAAGCGCGATGAACTGACAGACAAATATATCAGGTCGAAGATATTTGGATTGTCGGAAACATCGTCAGCCCCCCCAAATTGGTTGATTGATTCCAATCCGCCAAAATCATCGCCGGGCGTACCGACATTGCTTTGTTCAGATTGGCATTGGGGTGAAAAGATTGACCCGACACAAATCGGTGGTGTAAATAAGTACAATATCGAAATAGCGCAAGACCGCGCAAAGCAACTTGTAAATCGCGCAATCGATTTGCTGAATAATCACATGGTCAATCCGAAATATCCGGGTATTGTCGTTGCGCTAGGTGGCGATATGGTATCAGGCGACATCCACGATGAGCTTAAAGAGACTAATGACATACCATTGATACCATCAGTCGTTGACCTATTCGGAACGCTTATATGGTGCATAGAAACGCTTGCTGATAAGTTCGGCAAAGTATTCGTGCCGTGTGTTACGGGCAATCATGGGCGCACAACTATTAAGATACGCGCAAAGGATAGGGCATATACATCGCTTGATTGGCTAACTTATGTGCTGCTGGAAAAGCATTTCAAGAACGATAGGCGCGTTACGTTCTTTATCCCAAGTGGGCCGGATGCTTACTACCGGATTTATGGGCATAGATACTTGCTTACTCACCTTGACCAATTCAGGGGAGGCGATTCAATGATTGGAGCATTGGGGCCTTTAACACGCGGCGATCATAAAAAAAGAAGCCGCAATATGCAGATTAACATGGCGTATGACACAATGATTGGCGGACACTTCCATCAGTTGATTCAGTTGCAGCGATTGATGGTGAATGGCTCGCTTTGCGGCTATAACGAATATGCCTATGCAAATAATTTCCCGTATGAAAATCCACGCCAAGCAATGTGGATAACGCACCGCGACCACGGTATCACATTCTCAATGCCGGTGAACGTGTCGGATGCTATTGAGCGAACAGAACACACGGAATCGTGGGTGAGTATCAAGTGAAACGTATCAACCTTTATTTCCCGCTTGAATTGCTCGCAAGATTAAAGTCTGCGAAACTTGCGACTGGAATGCCTGTCAGCGAAATAATCCGTCGGGCGGTTGGTGAATGGCTTGATAAACAAAAGGAGGCAACATGAGCAAAGACCTGTTTGACAGTTTGATGGACTTCATTGGCGACAAGTTTGATGCAGATGAAACTAACTATAGCGAAGTCATTGGCGCATTGACAACACTAAAGACAATGTACAAGGCACAGTGGCAATCTATCTGCAACGAAATGGCAGAGGATGATAATGAATGCGATTGCGGTTGCTGCGAAGTTCAACCTAAAGATGTGCCGAAGCTGCAATGAGTAGAGCAAAAGGAATCACCATCGTTGACGATAACAAAATAGTCGCCCTTGATGACGAGACGATGAAGGTATTGCGTGTCGAGAATATCAAGAACCTGATTGCGCCAAGCGAGGATTCTGCCAGACGCATCGAAGCTATCGGTGGTGCGGGTGCGATACTGAATTATCTGGTGAATGGTTTAACGCTTGACGATACATCCAAGAAGCTTGGACTATCGCGTGAGCAGCTAATCAAGTGGATGGCGTTCCACAGAGACGCGCTAGAACCGGCCATGCAAGCGTCCGCGATGGCACTTGCTGATGATGCTGCCAAGTACCTTGAGGACGCGGCTAATAAGGGCGAGGAACTGACTGCGGCACAAGCTGGTATCGCAAAGGCTAGGGCTGAACATGCCATGAAGATTGCCGGATTACGCGATAGGGTGAAGTTCAACGAGAAGTCTATTCCGCAAGAGGTTACGCTGAGTGCTGATAGTAGGCCAGTTTTTACTCTCAATTTTTTAAGCTCTCCTAAGCAAGTAGAGAAAGTGATTGAGAATGTAACTGACGTGGATATTTATGATGATAACGAATGATAACGTAAATCATCCGAAGCATTATACTAGCCATCCAAGTGGAATCGAAACAATCCAGATAACGAAACACATGGGATTTTGTTTAGGTAATGCGCTGAAATATATTTGGAGGGCAGACCTAAAAGGAAATGCAATTGAAGATTTGCGTAAAGCACGTTGGTATTTAGATTGCGAAATAGAAAAGAGAGAAAATGAGCATAAAGTCTGATAGCTGGATTCGCAGGATGGTAGAAAATCACGACATGATTTCACCATTCAGCTCAAACCAAGTGAAAGAAATTGATGGGAAACGAATCGTATCTTATGGCACTTCAAGCTATGGATATGATGCTCGTTGCTCAGACGAATTCAAGATATTCACAAATATCAACAGTACGATAGTTGACCCAAAGAACTTTGACGAAAAATGCTTCGTTGACGTGAAAGGCGATTATTGTATTATTCCGCCTAATTCATTTGCGCTTACACGGACTGTTGAGTATTTTAAGATACCGCGTAATGTGCTTACTATTTGCTTGGGTAAATCGACGTATGCAAGATGCGGTGCAATTATAAATGTTACGCCATTGGAACCAGAGTGGACTGGCCAAGTAACGCTTGAAATATCCAATACAACTACGCTTCCATTGAAGATATACGCCAACGAAGGTATCGCACAATTCCTATTCTTCTGGGCTGATGAAGTATGCGAGACTTCGTATAAAGACCGTGGCGGAAAGTATCAAGGTCAAACTGGCGTTACTTTGCCGAAGATTTAGAGATATGGCGGATTAACTGTCAATAATAGCTAGTTGAATTCATTGAGTAATGTTAATAGTTTTTGTAGTTGATGGCGGAATGGATTGTAGATAATTTAACAGTTTTGCATAACAGGTATCATTGAGGGCAGTTCGTCCCATAAGACGTTTGTTCGGGATAGCCGTACTTAAGTGTACGGTAGAAATCGAGGTCTGTTGACCGATATTCGGTTGGGAACATATCGAACGACTGAGCGACCTGAGTATCTGTTATGCACCTTATTTGGATTTAATATGGAATTAGAGCTTCCCTCGCCATTATGGCTTCCTTTGTTCGAGAAAAATCGCGCACCGATTATCATCGTCAACGGCAAAGAGATAGAAGGCGCATTCGATAGCAAGCGCAGGATAATCAATCCTGAGAATGGATACCTCATTCCAGAGCATCGTATCGTCGATAGAGGGCATAAGCGGACTCGGTATTATGTGGCATATGGCGGACGCGCGGCTGCGAAGTCCTGGACTTTTGCACTTGCCGCAATTCTCCGTGCAATGGAAGAAAAACAAACCGTACTTTGCTGCCGACAGATTCAATCCACTATTGCAGACTCAGTGTTATCTGTTCTTGAGAATAGAATAAAAGACTTGCACCTTGATGGCGAGTTCAATGTGCTTGTGAATGCAATCCGCCATAGAAAATCTGGTACTGACTTTGTGTTTCGCGGATTGAAGCACAACATGAAAGAAATTAAATCTCTTGAAGGTACTAAGATATGCTGGATTGAGGAAGCAGTTGACCTTGCCGAAGAAACGTTCGATGAGTTAGACCCCACTATCCGTGTCAAGGATGCAGAGATATGGATTGGCTTCAATACAGGTAATGTTGACGATTATGTGTACCGTAGATTCGTTCTAACACCAGACCCAGACGTAACTCTTATCCACGTCAATTATATTGACAATAATCTAGCCGACGAATCATCCATCATGCTTGCTGAGAAGATGAAGGAAATGGATTATGATAAGTATCTAAATATTTGGATGGGGCAGCCTCGCATCGCTAAAGAGGGTGGAGTGTTTACTACTAAAAATGTATCGTATATTGACGTAATGCCGATTGGCGGTCGTTTTGTGCGTGCGTGGGACTTCGCAAGTACAGCCTACGACGAGAAGAAAGGTAATGACCCAGATTACAGCGTGGGCGCACTATTGCACGTCGATTATGAAGGTAGATATACAATATGCGATATTGTGCGTTTTCGTGGAATGCCTGAAGAGGTTGAGAATACATTGCTTGCAACAGCAACCCGCGACGGACTTAGTGTATTGCAATCACTGCCCGTGGATCCCGGTGCAGCAGGAAAATTCATGGCGCAACATCTTACACGAAAGCTATCAGGATTCAGAATATCGTCAAGCCCAGAATCAGGCGATAAGGTAACAAGGGCGGAACCCTTTGCGAGCCAATTGAATTCTGGCAATGTAAAAATGTTACGCGCAAAATGGAATGAAGAACTAATTAAGGAACTTGAAGGGTTCCCAAATTGCTCTCACGACGATCAGTGTGACTCATTATCTAGGTGCTTTATGGAACTTCAAAAGAATCACGTCATGCAGTTCGCTACCATAACTGGTTTGTAAGCACACACTTGCATATTCTATAATATGCTGATACCCTTGCGAAAATTACTCGTTACGCGAGGTATTCGCATGGCACAAGCACAGAAGAATAAGGGCGTTAGAACGCAGCATCCAAGTTATGTTGAGATGCTACCATTTTGGACTCGTATGCGCGATGTCTATAATGGTACTCAATCACTCCGCGATAAGACTACAGAATATCTCCCAGCATTAACAGACGAACCTCCTGCTGCATATCAAGCTAGACTCAATAGGACTGTTCTGTACAACAGTCTCTATAGAACAATATCTGGATTCATTGGTATGCTCATGCGTGTGCCAGCAGTGGTTGACGCACCGCCTAATACGCTTGCTATGTTCGATGATATTACGTTGACAGGAATCCCGTTAAATGTATTGGCGCAAGAAATTTCCGAAGAATGTCTGAAAGTTGGTCGCATTGGATTGCTGGTAAATTATCCAGTAACAAGCGATTCTATGACTATTGCAGACGCTACAGCACTGAATATCCGTCCCAGTCTAACAACAATCAAAGCCGAGCAGATTATCAACTGGAAGCAGCGCAGAATCAATAACAAATATGCGCTTTCAATGGCGACAATCAAGGAAGAACACAACATACCGATTGATGATTTCGAGGATGCAGTAGTAACTCGTTATCGCGTATTGGATATGGATGAGAATGACATTTATCGCGTCAGGATATTCGAGGTTCAGGAAAAGAATCGGCAGGCTACCGATGTGGAGCTTGAGCGTTATTATCCGACAATGAACGGCAAGCCGATGAGCTATATTCCGCTATTCATAATCGGGCCGGATAATGTTGACCCTGAAATTGACACACCGATGATGATTGATTTGGCCGACCTTTGCGTCTCACATTTTCAAATGTACTCGGATTTGGCGAATGGTACACATTGGTCAGGAATCCCAACTCCGGTATTCGCTGGATTCTCATTAAAAGAAGGTGAATCAATCCATCTTGGAATGGGCAAAGGATTGGTGTCTGAAAATCCTGCTGCGAAGGCTACACTGCTTGAAGTTGGTACATCTGGATTCGCTGCGCTTGAAAATATATTGAACCGACTTGAATCACAGATGATTACACTTGGCTCAAAATTACTAGAGCAGCACCGAGTGCAAGCGGAAAGTAGTACAACGGCAATTATTTATCGCGCTGGAGAAAACTCAATTTTGTCAGCGCTTTCTATTTCAGTCAGTATCGGTATTACGATAGCACTAAAGACATTTGCTGAATGGGCTGGAGACGATTCTGAATCAGTGCGATTTGAATTAAATAAAGAATTTTTCAAAGAGCCGCCGACACCTGAAATGATTAACGCGCTAATCGGTTCAATGCAAGGCGGTATGATTTCAAAGGATGCTATATTCTCATATTTGCAGCGTTCAGAATTTTATCCTCCGCATATTTCGTACTCAGATGAACAGTCGCTTATAGAAGCAGGTATGCCAAAACCAATTGCGCCACCTGCTATTGTGACGAAAATTCAGAAGATGCCCGACGGAAGTATGCAGGCAACTAGGAACGCATAATGATTAACTTTGAATTAAGAAAGCATTTTTATCCACGATTGTTTCCGTTTTCGATTTACATTAAACCGTCAATTAAAAGCAGATGGTGTGCATCATTTCATTTGCAACAGTGGGATAAAAAAGAGGATAAACTCGGATTCCGCGTATGTGACGCGCCGGGATGGAAAGGATGGTTTTTTATTCTTCCATATATGATGTTAGATATTAACAAGATGAAGAGGGCTTGCGATGCTTAATCTTATGATTAGCGATTACGAACAAACGCCGCTACCGAAGTATTGACAATTATCCTTGATAATTGAAACTGTAATCGGATTACAGCAGCAATCAGTATCTCAAGCTGCAATTACTGCTAATGGCGAGCAATATCATGCAATCAATCAGACAACAAACGGTAATATTGAAATATCTGATGACGATGAGGAAATGTTGATGACGTTATTGTTGTTTAACGAAATGGAGGAATGAATTATGCCGCTTATCAAAGGTTACTCAAAACGATCTGTGTCAGCCAATATACGCACTGAAAAGGCTCACGGGAAAAGTACCGTTCAATCAATCGCCATTGCATTGAGTGTAGCTAGGAAAGCCAAATCGAAGAAGAAGAAATAATTATCTTGATTCGTAGCACTCTTGAATCATACAATCATCTGGTGCAAATAAGATACTATTACCTTCACGTTTATATAATGGTTTAGAGTTTTGACTTAAACATTTTCCAGGCATCAACCCAGATGCACTTTTATATTCATTCTTGTCGAATTTAATACGTTCAAGATATTTGCAAGTGTTGCAATTTTGTTCGTATTCATTAAATAGTTTTACTGATTCTTTACGCGCAACACTACCTAATGGGTGGCACAAATATGCAATTTTTGCTTGAGGAATAACCCCACCAACTACAATCCCATCTTTTCTTGTGAAAATCATATTTGTATAATGACAAACACATAAATCATACTTTTCATCTGATTCTGGATAATCAGTATCAAGAACACAAACGGAGACATCCGTTTTATTTTCCCGTTTTATGGTGTAATAGTACACTTCTTGTCTCCCATCGGCGGCAACCCAAACGCAAACGCACTAGCAGCAAGCGCAATCGAATCAGGTATTGATGTAGTGCCTATCTCCCAATTCGATATAGCCCTTGGAGAGCATCCTAGTGCTTTGGCAGCCTCATTCTGTGTTAGCTTAAAGCGATGGCGTAATTGGATTAGTTCAAGTGATGTCATATATTCCTTTATTAGGTACTGGTGGCTGGTACTGATACTAATCCAGCATGTCATATTTCCTGTCAGGATAACCTCTTAAGTTAGGCTATGACCATTTACCTGCAATGTTACGCATCAGTCTGCGCATTCACCAGCAATTAAATATAGCAAATGTGCATTATCGTGTCAAGCGTTATCTAGTAATAACGCAATAATCGTTAGCATATATGCAGCTTAAAATATGTGTTATGTCAAATATACTTGACATTCTTTCTTTAGTATCATAATCTTGCGACGTTATATTAACATAATATATAGAATATGATTTCTGGTATTTATGCTATAAGAAATAATATAAATGGCAAATTATATGTTGGCAGCACAAAGTCATTTAAGATAAGACTTAAGCAACATAAAAGCAAATTGCGCCACAATGTACATTGTAATAACAAATTACAACATGCGTGGAATAAGTATGGAGAGGATTCATTTGAATTTATTAGATTGATAATTTGCGATACAAATAATCTTTTAATGTATGAACAGCGCGCTATTGATATTTATGATTCAGTTAAAAATGGATACAACTTAAATCCTACTGCAAAAAGCTCATTAGGCATAAAAATGTCTGATGAAGGAAAAGAAAAAAGATCAAAAGCGATGATCGGAAGAAAATTATCAGAAGATCATAAAAAAAATCTAGCTATTGCAATGCAAAAAATAAGACCTATAGTAACTGATAAAATGAAAGCGGATAGAATAAGAAAATCGCTTGAAGATAAAAGAATAGAATTTGATAAAGAAATAAATATATATCTTAATTCTTTTGATTATGATGGTAGTAAGTGCTCACTTGACTATTTTTAATTTGTTATTTACAATGAACTTGTTATCAAGTGATAACTAACTGGGATGGTTAAATAAAATGGCTCTTGAACTTATTGTTGACACATTGGATTCAGTACCGGAAGCATTGAAGGATATGTATGTTGCAAGTGAAGGTAAATTCAAACTGGATGTAAACGGAATTGAAGATACTAAAGGATTGAAGTCTGCGCTTGAGAAAGAACGGCAGGCAGCAAAAGAAGCGCGTGAAGCGTTGAGGAAGTTTGACGGAATCGACCCGCTGAAAACAAAAGAATTTATGGCAAAGTTTGAGAATGACGAAGAAGCTCAACTGATTGCCAACGGTAAGATTGATGAAGTATTCCAGAAGCGCACCGAAAAGTGGCGACTGGAAGAAGAGCGTCAAAAGAAGGAATTAGGCGACAAGATTGCAGCAGCAGAATCAAAGGCGAATACCTATAAGGATAGGGTTCTTGATGATGCCTTCCGATCTGCCGCAAACAAGATTTCAGATATTCAGACTGGCGCAG
>Ga0209000_1000597_pt1 | contig 32153 bp, 39 predicted proteins | sample RifGroD2_FD_183998 | JGI IMG/M metagenome (GOLD analysis project Ga0209000, IMG submission 183998) | Groundwater microbial communities from Rifle, Colorado, USA - Groundwater D2 (SPAdes) (version 2) | ecosystem: Environmental > Aquatic > Deep subsurface > Groundwater | place: Rifle, Colorado... | reverse complement strand
CTACCACTACAACAATTTTACTTCATTTTGCAAAACAAGGTTGCAGCCTGGGAAAAATCTCAATCCAAACCGCCAACCAACTTCAAACTGCCAAAAGGTTATTTACCCACCGAAAGTATCTGCACCCGTAGTTGTTGTCTAGTTGTTAAGATTGGCCTATACTATATAAAGTAAATAATGGAATAGGATTATAATGAATAATATTGTAATTGTAGAGCAACTAATCCCGCATTACAGAGAGCAATTTTTTCAGGATTTACAGAATTCTGTGTCAGATATGAATGATATATATGTTTTGCACAGCAGTCATAACAAATCAGCATTCATTGTAAACAATATTCATTCTTTTAATAATATTTATGTGCATAACTATAAGTTTTGTTGGTTCAATTTTCAGAATATAATCTGTCCTTTGTTACGTTTAAGACCCCAAATTATAATAACGGATCATAATCCTTATAATTTAACTAATTATTTACTTATCTTGTTGAGGAAAATCTTTAGATTCAAGTTAATGTTTTGGGGCCATGGTGGCTCAAATAAGTTTTCCTTAGAGGATAATCTTAAAATCAAGAATTACTTTCATCGTCTATTTATAAAGAGTAGCGATAAGTATTTAGCCTACACTGAAGGAGTAGCTAAACGGATTCTTCCATTTACCAGTAATGGAAGAATTGTAAACGTTAAGAATACCATCAATGTGGAGGCTATGATTTTGGTTAGAAAATCCTTACAGTCTGTAGATGTTATTAAACAGCAATTAGGCCTTTCCTATCCTTATTACATTACATATATTGGTAGGCTTTATAAGGAAAAGCGAGCTGATATAGTCTTAGAAGTCTATCAACAGCTTAAATCCAGATATGATATCGGCGTTATAATAATTGGCGACGGAGAAGAAGCTGAGAGATTGAAGGCAATATCTGATAACAGGGTTTTGTTTACCGGTAATATTGGTGATTGGAATATATCGGGTAAGTATTTATACTGTTCAAATATAGTGTTCATTCCGGGAGACATAGGGTTAGCAATAAATCATTCATTTGCCTTTGGGACCCCAGTGTTAACACAAGAGCATGTTTTGGGAAAAAGTCCAAATCACGGACCTGAATACTCATACTTAATTGATAAATATAACGGTAGAATCTGTCAGAATGGAAGCCTTGAGAGCATGACAGAATGTGCCATTGATTTGATTGAGAATACTGTGGGTTATAAAAAGAATGTCGAGCAGTACATTGATAGTAATTTACACCTGGAGGATATGGTTGATGCCTTTAGGCTAGCTGTGTCATAAAATAATCTTACTGTATAAGTTTGTTTTAATTTGTAATAAGGATGGCAAATGAAAAATAAGTTAAGAAAATACGTTTTACAATTAATTAGAAAGAATAATCCCGTACTGTTAAATGATTTGCATTCAGCAAAACCGATAAGCCAAGTTTTTGGACTTGACCGGGGTACTCCAATTGATCGGTATTATATTGAGAAGTTTCTCTCCCAAAATCGATTTTATATAAAGTCGGAAGTGTTAGAAATAGCTGATAGTCATTATAGTAAACAATTTGCATTAAACAATGATGTAAATTTTAATGTACTGCATTTTACGGATAATAACAAGCAGGCAACAATTGTTGGTGATCTGACGGATATTACTACGTTGCCACAGGAAAGAATAGACTGTTTTATCTGTACACAGACGTATAACTTCATATACAATGTACAGGATGCGATAAAAGGTTCTCACTATCTTCTTAAAAAGAATGGAACCTTGCTGGCTACTGTTGCCGGGATATCTCCGATTAGTCATTACGATATGAGTCGATGGGGAGACTATTGGCGCTTCACATCAGCATCTGTTAAGGAGCTATTTGGCACTGTTTTTGGCTATGACAATGTTCAAGTTTGTGTCTACGGTAATGTTCTGGCAGCGACAGCCTTATTGCGAGGACTTGCACTGGAAGATATCCCTGATACGACACTTCTTGATGATCACGATAATAATTATCAGGTGATACTAGGGGTTGTTGCTCTCAAAAAATAGAACTGCCAGTGCATTTTTGATAAGGATATTTATGAAATGAAAAATCTTCGGATTAATACTTCATGGGATGACGGCGCTTATACTGATATGAAACTATTGAGATTGATAGAGAAGTATAGCATCCCAGCAATTTTTTTTATACCAGCAAAGAACCAAGAGCGTAATGTTTTAGGTCCCAAAGATATCAAAGAAATCAGAACGATTGCAGAGATAGGATCCCATACATATAATCATAAGTATTTAAGTGGAATTGATGTCGATGACGCTGTAAAGGAAGTAATTGATGGGCGAAAGTATCTAGAAGATATTTTATCTGAAAATATTTGCCATTTCTGTTATCCTGGTGGAAAGTATACTTATTCTATTGCTCGCCAATTAAAACCAATTGTTAAGACAGCAAGAACCTGTTATTTAATGAATGTAAACCGTTGTGATAGGTTTCGAATAGATACTACATTTCAGCTAGTTTATCGACAAAAAAGTAGTATGATTAAGCAGGTCCTAGCATTTGCCCCACTAACAATGAAACCAGTTCTTCTTAAATTATTATGTTCGGATTATTCCATTGCGCAATTGCTTAAACTATTCCTAGACTATGTCGTAGCTCAATCAATCGGTGATTATCATGTTCATCTGTGGGGGCATAGCTGGGAGATTGATCAGTATAATTTATGGGATGAGGTTGAAGGTCTGTTCAAAATTTTGGGTCAATATCGCAATTATTTTAAAAATTATTCGGAAAGTGTTACTTTTTAGGAGGGGCTGGTGTTATGAAGAGGGTGTTGTTTATTGGTGAACTACCAAATATTGCAGTCCATGGTATTAGTAAGTCTAATTACGTTAATATTGCTATTCTCCGTGAATACTTTGATTTATGTATTATTCAAGAAAAAATCCAACTTAGTGACCACAATAGACTTAGGTTGTCAAAGGTAAATCTACTATTATCAAATATTTTACAGCTTTTTGGTACAAGAGCTCATTTCTTATATCTTGTATTGTCAATCTCAATATTTGGGATTATTAAAACCTACTTATATGTATGCATATTTAAGCTATTAAATCCTTTATCTAGCGTAGTTATTCACATTCACAGGAGCGATCTAAAAGGTTTTGTTGATAATGACAAGTTGAAACATTTTGTTGTAAAAAATCTATTAAAAATATCTACTAAAGTTGTGGTGTTGGATAAAAAAGCAATAGAGGATTTATCAGTTTTTTTTGTAGAGACCAAAATAATGGTATTAAAAAATACAATAGCCGACGTTGTTGACGACAACATCAATTATAAGCAGCGCTTTGATTCTAGAAAATGTCTATTTATATCAAATTACATAAAAGAAAAAGGCATTTTGGATCTTATTGCCGTATTTAACGACATCAATGGTGATTTCTTGTTAGATTGTTATGGTAGTAAAACTGATACGGAATTATATAACATAATCGAACAGGGACGTTCTGATAGAGTATCGATTAATGATCAAATCCTTAGTAACGAAAAAATGAAGATTATTCAGGGAGCTTATGTGCTGATATTGCCTTCATATAACGAGGGACAGCCATTGATTATTCTTGAAGCGATCAGGACTGGTCTTCCGGTTATAGTAACAGATGTTGGTTATGTCAAGAATATGTTACCACCATATTATCCATATTTACTAGATCTAAACAATATTCAAGTATCTTTGAAACAGTGTATGAACAGAATATTCTGCCTTAATTACGAGGAGTACTATGCATTGTCACTAGCACTGCAGAACTTTTATTCTGAGAACTTTTCTTATGATTCTCATAAGAGAGAACTTTTAAAAATATTTCAGGCTTGAAGGATTTTTTATGACATTAATGAAGATCTCTATTATAACTGTTGTTTTTAATAATAAAGATTACATTGATAATGCTATTCAGTCTGTGCTTGGACAGGATTATCCTTATATTGAGCATATTATTATTGATGGTGGCTCAACCGATGGTACACTGGATATCATTAGCTCCTACGCTTATATAATCGATAAGATTATCTCTGAACCAGACAATGGTATTTATGACGCCATGAATAAAGGTATCAGGCTTGCCACTGGTGATGTCGTAGGAATGCTGAACGCTGATGATGTTTTTTATGATCCTATGGTGATCTCTGACGTTGCCAGAGCGTTCGAAAAGAATCCCATTGATTGTTGTTATGGAGATCTTATATATGTTGACAGAAATGGTACCGACAGAATAACAAGACGATGGATTTCCAAAGACTTTGAAGATGAGCTTTTCGAAAAAAGTTGGACCCCAGCTCATCCAACTTTTTACTGTAAACGAGAAATGTTTGAAAAGAATGGATACTATCGATTAGATTTTAAGATTGCAGCAGACGTTGAGCTCATGTACCGTTTTTTACAAAAGCATAAAATACGATCGAAATATTTATCACGTATGATGGTCAAAATGCGTAATGCTGGTGTTAGTAATAGCGGGATAAATAGTACAATAACTATTACAAAAGAAATGAAAAAAGCAATAATAGAGAATGGTGGCAATTTTAATTTGATCAAGTATTTGTTTTTTAAAACTTTAAAAATAAGTCAGTTTATGAAAAAGTAGATTATGAATATATTTATCACAGGTTTAACAGGATTTATCGGTTCTTTTATTGTGCAAGCATTAACTCGCAATGAATCAAATATTGTTGGATATGCAGTGGATCTATTTGCTAAAGAATTAATTGAAAAAAAAGGTTATCATAGTTGTGTTAACTTGAATGACCTGCCAGAAATCGATGTGTGTATTCATTTAGCTGCGCGAGTACATCAAATGAAAGATCGATCAAAAGATCCTATGTCTGAATATCGTAGAGTTAATGTTGATTTTGCTTTAGATACAGCGAGAGAGGCATTAAAAAAAGGTGTAAAAAAATTTATTTTTATTAGTAGTGTTAAAGTATATGGGAATGATTCAGGTGTATTTGATGAGTCAAGCTTATTTAGTCCCGATGATAATTATGGTATCTCTAAATATGAAGCTGAGAAATCTTTAATCGATTTATTTAATAATCAAAATATTGCTCAATTAATTATACTTAGATTCCCTATGGTCTATGGGCCAGGAAATAAAGGAAACATTTTAACTTTATTAAAAGCTGCAAAAAAAAATATATACCTTCCTTTGTCAACAGCTGTAAATAAACGAAGTTTTTTGTATGTAGGTAATATTGCTTCTGCCATTAAAAGAATAATTGATTTTGAAGTGCAAGAAAAAATACAAGCATATAATCTGACTGATGCAGATGATCTATCAAGTGCAGAGTTGTATTCACTTATTTCTTCTCAAATAAAATGTAAAAAGTTGCTTTTTCCTATTCCGGATTGGATAATAAAGTTACTAAGTGCTATATCAAATAAATTTAACCAGATTGAGTCACGATTGTTTGGTGAGTATCGCTTCAGTAATAAAAAATTCTGCCAAGCCTATGATTGGACACCAACTTATTCAGTAGAAGATGGTATAAAAGATACAGTTAATTGGTTTTTATCTAAAGAAGATTAATTTTATATAGGGAATAACTTAATAAGATAAAAATATCAGAAATTTATACATATTTTCATCCTACTAATTCATTGAAAACTGGATTAACATATACAACAACGAACGTCCACATGAATCATTAGGAAATGTACGGACAGCAGCGTATTCTGCTCGATCATTTAAGGGGAAAACTCTACTTAATATTGGTAATAAAAATGGTGGGTTTACAGGTTTACAACACCTCCTGTTTATTTTCTCATTTACCATTTCGGTGTGTCCAGTTTTTTGGGGGAAGATCAATTCACACTTACGTCAATATATGTTACATTGTTATAGTTGCATATAAAACTGAGTATAATGGAGAATAGAATTATGAAAAAAGCGTTGATCACAGGTATAACAGGACAGGACGGGTCTTATTTAACAGAGTTTTTACTGGAAAAGGGTTATGTAGTGCATGGAATTATCCGGCGTGCAAGTCAGTTTAACACCGATAGAATTGATCATTTATATAAAGATCAACACATAAAAGAGGCGAAGATGTTTCTTCATTATGGTGACTTGACTGATTCCAGCAACCTAAATAGGATATTAGAAAAAGTACAGCCAGACGAGATATACAATCTCGCTGCACAATCTCATGTACAGGTGTCATTTGAAGTGCCTGAGTATACGGCAGAGGTTGATGCTGTTGGTACGTTGAGATTTTTGGATGCGATTAAGGAAACAGGGATAAATACGAGATTTTATCAGGCATCAACCTCAGAACTTTACGGCAAAGTGCAGGAAGTTCCTCAGACCGAAACTACTCCTTTTTATCCGAGATCTCCCTATGCAGTAGCTAAGTTATATGCTTACTGGATTGTTGTTAATTATCGTGAGGCATACGAGTTGCATGCGTCAAATGGTATTCTTTTTAATCACGAATCTCCCAGAAGAGGAGAGACTTTTGTGACAAGAAAGATAACTATGGCTGTGGCTAATATATTAGCCGGTAAACAGGATAAGTTATATATGGGTAATATTGATTCTTTGCGCGATTGGGGATATGCGCCTGATTATGTTGAAATGATGTGGCTGATGCTACAACAACTAGACCCTGATGATTATGTAGTTGCAACAGGTGAGATGCATACTGTACGAGAGTTTATCGAAAAGTCATTTGAGTATGTTGGTATAAATATCCAGTGGCAGGGTAAGTATGCTGAAGAAAAAGGCATGGATAGCAAGACAGGTCGAGTACTTATTGAGATCGATCCAAGGTATTATCGCCCTACTGAAGTTGAACAACTTCTCGGTAATCCTGCCAAAGCCAAAAGAAAACTAGGTTGGGAACCAACTGTAAAGTTTGATGAATTGGTTAAAATAATGGTCAAGGCTGATTGTGAGAAAGCTGGAATAAAGTTATAGATTGTTAGTAGTTCTCTTCTTGGAATCCTCCCGATTTGCCAGTTGAGGTCACATTAACAGTTAGCTTTTAGCAGGAGACTATATGAGTGAGGAATCCCAGAAAGAATATTTAGTAAGCATAGGTGAGCGACCTTGGGGAGCTTATTATGTACTTGAAAATGAACCTGATCATAAGGTAAAGCGGATAGTTGTTAAACCTTATCAGCGATTGAGCTTACAACGCCATAAGAAACGTGAAGAACATTGGTTTATTCTTAGGGGCGAGGCACACGTAACTCTAAATGATCAACAGATTGTTCTAATTCCTACTCAATTTATTGATATTCCCATTGGAAGTATTCATCGTATTTCAAACAATACTGAATATGAGCTTGAATTTATCGAGATTCAGACCGGAGATTATTTTGGCGAGGATGATATTGAGCGGATGGAAGATGATTACTCTCGGTTGGATATTTGATTGAATCAGTATCTGTTTGTTCTTTTTTTAATAAAACATTATCATGCCCATGGATTCAAGATGCTCGGGATACTGGGAGATAAAGCAATTATGAATAACTTTTTCCTCTTGTCTTAATATTTGGGAAGTCCTCTATAGGTGCAAAATGACTAGTAACATCGAATCAATAATCAATCAAGGTGAATCTGAGACAGTAGAGTTTAAGACTTCTTTTAATAGTTCTGTTATTGAGACAATTGTAGCTTTTGCAAACAATAAAGGGGGTTATGTTTTTGTTGGTATTTCTGATAACGGCAAGATTATTGGCGTTGATACTAATGAAAATATACACAGAAATCGGTTATTAGCGGAGTCTTTTTATTTATCTGGTGAAATAGAAAAATATGGAACAGGTATAACAAGAGTTAGACGGATGTTGCTTGAAGAGGGATATAGCCTTTCGTTAGGTTACGAAGTTCGACCAAACACAATAATAACAAAGTTAGCGTTAATAGTTTCAAACGCTACCCCAAACGCTACCCCAATGACTACCCCAATCAGTAATAAAAATAAGATAATCAAGCTGATTAAAGATAACCCAAGGATCACTCGGGATGAACTGGCTAGCGAAATTGGAATAAGTATAAATGGAATAAAGCAACATATTTCTAAATTGAAAAAAGAAAATTTTATTAAACGTATCGGCTCAAACCGCGCTGGCTACTGGAAGATAACACAATGATGATATTGTTTGCGTTACTATTCACGACTCACGGTTTACTACTCGCGATTTCGTTATTCGTATGCACATTGGTATCTTTTTTTCTGGTCTATATCGTATATCGTTTTTGTTTCCGCTACAACATCCTAGATATCCCGAACAATCGAAGTTCACACAAAAAACCAACTGCGCTCATGGGCGGAATCGGCTTTATAATAGCGTTTTTGCTTGGTTATGGAGTTATGTTGTGGCAGCAAATGATCCGGTTTGATATTCATTTTTTTGTATTGCTCTTAGCCTCGCTATTCATCGCTATAACTAGTCTGATTGACGATATCAAAAGGCTTGGTGCAGGTAAAAGATTCGCAGTCCATATCCTCGGAGCTTCTGTTGTCTATTTTGCTGGCTACAAATTGAGCCTATTTTACCTTCCTTTTATGACTATTGATTTTAGTTTTATAAATTATTTTCTAACGGTAATCTTTATCGTAGCTGTGACAAATATTTATAACTTTATGGATGGGATAGATGGTTATGCCGGAGGGATTGGTATTTTAGGTAGCGCTGCTCTAGCTGCTTTTGCATTTATAATGGGGGATTATTCGACAGCAACGATTATTCTAATATTAGTGGCGTCGCTCATTGGATTTCTCATCTGGAACTATCCAAAAGCTAAGATTTTTATGGGAGATGTGGGAAGTGCTTTTCTCGGTTTCTTTTTTGCAGCAATGATCATTAAAATTAGTCAGAATAATGAAAGCTCAATATCTATAATTCCACTGATAATGATATTTGGTGTTTTTATTATGGATGCTTCTGTTACCTTAATCAGAAGAGCACTTAATGGAGAAAAAGTCTGGGAAGCTCATCGTAGCCATTTTTACCAGAGGCTTAATATATTGGGATGGTCTCATAAGAAAATCATATGGCTTGAATATTGTCATATGCTATTTTGTTGTTGGTTATCTTATTTATATATTCAGGTTAATCCAGTGTATCAACTAGTAATAATCTTTTGTTTTATTATTAGTTTTATTGTAAAATTTGTCTATATAACCAGATTGGAAAGATTGGGGATTACAAATGGACGATAACAAATTATTGATCGATAAAATTAAACAGGAGATAACAAATTATTATGGAAAATGTGGTGCTGAAGAGATTAATAAATTAATCAGTTTATTGATTAATGAAGCAGGCAATATAAAAGACGACTCAGCCGTTCCAATGCAGGATGACGACAAAAGAATGCTAGATTTGATGCAACATTTGTAGTAGATTTATATTTTTTCGTTAAAACTTTATTTAACCAATAAGCAATTCTAAAACTATATAAGAAGCCTCAAAGATCAGGATGATAAAGGTCCGACGAATAGATCAACAATTCTAATGTGCATAATAATTACAATAAGGAGACCCCAATAATGAAAGGCATAATACTCGCAGGTGGAAGCGGTACAAGATTGTATCCATTAACTCAAGCTATTACGAAACAGCTATTACCGGTATATGACAAGCCGATGATCTATTACCCTTTGTCAGTACTCATGCTGGCAGGAATAAGAGATATATTGATTATTTCGACGCCCGAAGATCAACCCCTGTTCAAAAAAGTATTAGGCGATGGCAGCCATATCAGTGTATCGATAACGTATGCAGTCCAACATGCTCCAAATGGTCTGGCAGAAGCATTTATCATCGGTGAAAAGTTCGTGGGAAATGATAATGTATGCCTGATACTAGGAGATAATATATTCTATGGGCAGGGCTTCTCTTCGTTACTCTCCCAATCAGTTAAAGAAATCGAGAACAATAGGGGGGCTGTTGTTTTTGGTTATTGGGTAAATGATCCTGATCGGTATGGCGTTGTCGAATTCGATTCGCAGCGTCGAGCAATCAGTATTGAAGAGAAACCCAAAGAGCCTAAGAGCAATTATGCGGTAACCGGCTTATATTTTTATGACAATGAAGTAATTGAAATTGCTAAAAGCATCAAACCGTCTCCACGGGGAGAGCTTGAGATCACCGATGTTAACAAAGCATATTTGGAGCAGAACAAACTAAAGGTCAGTATGCTCGGAAGAGGTTATGCCTGGCTGGATACAGGGACACATGAGAGCCTGATTGACGCCGGTTCTTTTGTGAAAACCATTGAAGACAGACAAGGTCTGAAAATGGCATGTATTGAAGAGATCGCTTATGAGAACGGGTGGATTACACAATCCCAACTGGAACTGCTGGCACAGGACCTAATCAAGAACCAGTATGGTCAGTATCTTATGAGTATAGTTAGCCGGAAGTGACCTAAAGATATTTAACCATTTTTCATAAGCTCGCTGGCCATATACGTGATTGGTGAAGTACTCTCAAGATTTCAATCGATGAATCTTTAACACGATAAGCAATTATGTAGGGAATATCTAAAAGAACTAACTCTCTTGTACTTTTTACCCGACCAGGTCTTCCGATGCCAGGACTGCTTAATAGTACTCTTACCTCAATCAATATTTTTGAAACAACCATATCTGCAACGACAACACTATCCTTAGAAAGAAAGTCATCAATTATCAATATATCTTCTCTTGCTTTTGTTAGCCAAATAATTCTCATTTTTTACGATTCCTGCTGAGAAATTCTAGTTCCATTTCTTCTTGTGAAATCCACTTAGTATTTGGATTGTTGGCCTCACTAAATGCTTTCTTGATCTCATTGACTTGCCATTCGTTTACTTCAAGATAATTATTGATAGCATCCTCAATAACAAATGATTTTGGGCGATCCATTGCGGCGGCTAACTGTGATATCCGATCATATTTGAGAGACTCGATTCGAACGGTTACTGTTTTATCTTTCATTATTTATCATCTCCTTTTCTATATTGTACCACGATGTAACACAAAGTAAACTATTATTCGTCAAATAACTATAATAAATAATTAAGGTTTTTTCTGTATACTACAGTGTATAGTATAAATTGGAGTCGCGTATTATTCTTCACAAATGTACATTTACTGAAATGTGGTATAATAGGCTGAGAGGTGATATATATATGAGTAGCCATGTTATTAAAAAAGATCGATTGAGTATAGATGTGCTTCCGGAAATGCATAAAAAAATTAAGGTTTTTGCTGCATACCAAGGGAAATCAATTAGAGAGTATGTCCTGGAATCGATAAAAGATCGAATTAAACGAGATGCACAAAGCAAAAACATTCCAAACGAAGCTACAATACAAACTTTTGAAGATACAGACAACGGAAAAAATATTATAGAAGCAAAAAGCATTGACGATTTATTTAACCAGTTAGGTATTTAGCGAATGCTAAAAATACATTATACAAAGCATTTTGAAAAAGATTTTAAAAAAGCTAAACAATTCAAAATCAAAATTGAAAAACTTAAAGAGGTTATTAGTTTATTGGTAAATGAAGCTCAATTACCTGAAAAATATAAAGATCACAAATTGACCGGTAATTATAAAAATCGACGGGAATGTCATATTGAACCGGACTGGCTATTAATTTATAAAGTCGAAAACGATCAAATTATTTTCGAGCGTATCGGTTCTCATTCTGAGCTTTTCAAATAGGCATAGCTTGCCTTATTGCAGTTTTTTGTTCCATTACTACACAGACCCCAATACCGGTAGCAGAATTTGTCTCGGCATTACCGGCGAAGCATGGTGGGAAAGTATATTGGGATATAGGACATTCATTGACATAGGGAAATAAATGTCATATAACTGGTTTGTGTGGGAAGTACGATTAACAAAGAGAGCTAATGAGAAGAAAAACAAGCTTCCGATTAAGGTACAAGGGTTACTGTTAACTTTATTACAAGAAATAAAATATGATGGTCCATATAGGCATAACTGGAAAAATTTCGGCAAATTAGAAGATAACAAATATCACTGCCACATAAAAAAGGGAAATCCTACATACGTTGTGTGTTGGGAAATAATAGATAAAATCATTCAAATAACGGAGGTGTATTATGTTGGAACACATGAAAAAGCCCCATACTGAAAACTCAGAACAGTTATATCCAAGTTTGGCTTTTAGATTTCACGATAAAACTTTCGTTTTAAAAAATGTTACGGACGAAGATATTCAGCCAATAAAAGACGCTATAGAAAAGGTTGTAAGTCAGTTGCCAGAGCAAAAAAAAGAAGTTGAAGAGGATTTTATATCCTTAGATGATGCTTTTGTAGACTTGCTCGAAAAAGTCGGGGGAGAACCTGCGTATCGAAAGGCGGCCTTAATAATTAAGTCTTGTCGTACTGAATATAGAATAAGCCAGAAAAAATTAGCTGAATTATTAGGGACAGAGCAATCGTATATTTCTAAAATGGAAAGGGCAAAAATCCCTGTAGGAAAAAGGTCAGCTCAAAAATTGAGCAAAATATTCAATAAGAGCTATAAAATTTTTATGACCGATCTACCCTGAAATGATAAAAAGTTTTCACAATGAAGTGTTAACAAAGCATATTTGGAGCAGAACAAACTAAAGGTCAGTATGCTCGGCAGAGGTTATGCCTGTCTGGATACAGGGACACACGAGAGCCTGATTGACCCGGTTCTTTTGTGAAAACCATTTAAGACAGACAAGGGGTCTGAAAATGGCATGTATTGAAGAGATCGCTTATGAGAACGGGTGGATTACACAATCCCAACTGGAACTGCTGGCACAGGGCCTAATCAAGAACCAGTATGGTCAGTATCTTATGAGTATAGTTAGCCGGAAGGGACCTCAATTAGAGAGTATGTCCTGGAATCGATAAAAGATCGAATTAAACGAGATGCACAAAGCAAAAACATTCCAAACGAAGCTACAATACAAACTTTTGAAGATAAAAAAGCTAAACAATTCAAAATCAAAATTGAAAAACTTAACAGTTATATCCAAGTTTGGCTTTTAGATTTCACGATAAAACTTTCGTTTTAAAAAATGTTACGGACTAAGATATTCAGCCAATAAAATAGATTGATCCGGAGTGGTATGGTGTTGTCTAATTCGATTCGCGGCATCGAGAACTTAGATAATTACATTGTATTCGCAATATCTCCAATAACAATAGAGGATGTTCCTATTAATGCTCCACTACTAATGGATAGTATGCTATAATAATTTTAAACACACCAAAATATAATAAGGTAAGATAAATGAATAGAGAGCAATTGACCGAGGTCATAAAAGATCAAATGACTATGCGTTGGAAAGAATCTTATATTCCAAGAAATGCATTTTCACGAATAGATAGTCTTAAGACCATTTCCAGTGTCATTATAATATCTGGAGTAAGACGTTGTGGAAAATCAACTTTTTTACAGCAAATACGAAATAGTGAAACAAAACAAGATTATTATATGAATTTTGATGATGAGAGGCTTATTAATTTTTCCGTTGAAGATTTCCAGAAATTATATGAGTTATTTATAGAAATGTATGGAGAACAGCAGGTTTTTTATTTTGATGAGATTCAGAATATTCCCGGATGGGAACGGTTTGTTAGACGATTACATGATCAAGGAAATAAACTCTATATTACAGGCTCATATGCTTCCATGCTAAGCCGTGAGTTGGGGACTCACTTAACAGGCCGTTTTGTTCAGATTGAGTTATATCCTTTTTCTTTTGGAGAATATCTTCTTAATAAAAAAATAAGTCATGATATTAAATTCTTAGGAACAAAAGATAAGGCAGTGTATAAACGTAATTTTAATGACTATTTTGTTTCCGGTGGTATTCCTGAATACATTCAATCCTACGAAAGAAAATATCTAAAAACTATGTACGAAAGTATACTGTACCGTGATATTGTCGCCAGGTATAAAATAACCAGGGATCATGAATTAAAAGAACTGGTGTATTTTTGTGCAAGTAATGTAAGTAAAGAGATATCCTACAATTCGCTTAAGAAAATTATAGGAGTGAATAGCCAGACGACAGTTAAAGATTATTTAAGTTATCTTGAGAATGCTTATCTACTATTTTTGTTGCCAAGATATGATTATTCTGTTAAACGACAAATACTAGCACCAAAAAAAATATATATTATCGATAATGCGCTAGCTTTGCAGTTAGGCACAAGAAATTCATCCGATCAAGGTCGGTTGTTAGAAAATCTTGTTTTTATTCAATTAAAGAGATCTGAGCAAGAAATATACTATTATTCAGGCAAACGGGAATGCGACTTTGTAATAAAAGAAGGTAATCGTATTATACATGCAATTCAGGTGACTTTATCTCTTGAAAATGAAGAAACCAGTCAAAGAGAGATTAACGGCCTTATTGAGGCTATGAAGACATATGGGCTGGCTACCGGTCTAATATTGACGGAAGATGAAGAGGACGAGATCACGGTGAATACTTATAAAATCACTATTTTACCAGTATGGAAATGGTTGTTGCAGAATTGGAAATAGTTTATTGTGCAAGGTTTCCTCGAAAATTGTCATAATATCATGGTCACCCACCGATTTATCATGCACCCAATAAAATTCCACTGGTGCAATAAGCAAAAAAAATATAAAATGTTAAATGCGCAGGAAAGCTATTACGCTTATGTTGGTATCTCTAAGAAATTAACAAATAATATTTATAGAATGGATACAAAATGATCCCTTTTTATAAAGCACATATTACCGATGATGAAATAAAAAATATTACAGGAAAAGGAGATAAAAATGGCGAAAGAAATTACAGTAAAAAGCACTAAAAATGAAGTAATGGATGCATATAATGAGCTGTTGGAAAAAGTAAAAAACCAAAAAGTCATTGATGTTAAAACTGAAAAGATCAAGGAAGAAGACAAAGAAATTATCAAAAATGCCACCTCCTTATCATCAGAAAAAATCATAAAAGGATTAGCAGAAAACAAACTCGAAATAGCCAAATATTTTGATACATTAGAAGACCGACTGGTGAACGAATCCAAGAAATTAAGTGACCTTCAACATGCAATAGAAATAGAGAAAAAATATTTGGAAGAAATCTATCAGATAAAAACCAATGTTGATAGCTTAGAAGCCCTGTTCCGTGCACAAAAAGAAAAAAAAGAAACATTCGAAGCGGAGATTGAAGAGAAAAAAGCGTTGTTTGATAATGACCTTTCACAAAAAAAACAGCAATGGAAAAAAGAGCAAGACGACTACGAGAATGCAAAAAAAGAAAAAGAATCTCTAACAAAAAAAGAGCGAGAGCGAGAGGAAGAAGAATTTAACTATAACCTCCAGTTGAAAAGGAAAAAAGAGAAAGATGAATATGAGGCAAAAAAGGCAACACTGGAAAAAGAATTAATCCAGAAAAAAGAACAAGTCGAGAAACAGCTATCCGACAGAGAGTCATTTATAGCCGGAAAAGAACAGGACTTAGTATCCTTGAAAGATCAAGTTGAACAGTTCCCGATCCGTTTAGATCAAGCCATTAAAGACACCGAGAAAAATACCCTCGAAAAAATAGAACTAAAATATAAACATAACGCCGAACTCTCTGCAAAAGAGATAGAAGGCGAAAGGAAGTTGAATAAACAACAGATAGTTTCCCTCGAAGCCAAAATTAAGGAACAGGATGAAGTAATAAAGCAGTTACGTCAAAAAACTGATGAATGCGGGATACAAGTACAGAACATCGCAGTGAAAGCAATAGAAGGTGCATCGGCTCAGCGCGTCTATAGGTCCGTTCAGGAAAAAACAGGAGAACAATAAAACTCATAATCAAGTATTTAATGTCGATGGATAATATATTTTGCAGGAATGCAGGAATCTACAATATATAGAATATATGAGGTTGATATGGTAAGATTAAGCGAATATGAGATCCATTCAATTAAAGAAGTGATTTATGCTTATGATAAGATGGCTCGGGTTTATCTCTTCGGTTCCAGGACAGATGTTACTAAAAAAGGCGGAGATATAGATTTACTAGTTATTTCGGAAGTTATTCCTAAGAATAGCAAGAGGCAGATACTCCTGGCATTGTACAGTAAGCTAGGCGAACAAAAAATTGATTTAATAATTGATAAAGATTTTAATAGGCCGTTTGTAAAAATAGCATTAGAGAGTGGGATTTTATTATAATCTTTTTGAGGGTATTTGATGAAGAACAACAGTGATTTATTAGCCCTATTAAATGAAGAATTATCTATTCTTGATAATTCGGTAAACGTATTGAACTATTCCTATAATAAATGCTTAACAATCGGTATTAAAGAGAAATATCAACCTGCTGAATTAGAGAGCTTTGAGTCCTTGACCGGTAGGTTTTCGCGCTTGAGTGATATTATTATTCAAAAAATATTTAGATTGTTGGATGCATTGGAACTGGAAAGCAGCGGTACTATCATTGATCGCCTGAATAGAGCTGAAAAGCGAGGCTTAATAGCATCAGCTGAAACTTATAAACAAATAAGATTCTTGCGTAATTCGATTGCACACGAGTATGTCCAGGAAGTAATCGAAGATATATTCGCTGAAGTGCTTAAATATGTGCCTGATCTGCTTTATACTGTCGAGAGAATAAAAACTTATGCAAAAAAACTAATCTGAAAAATTATGGTGAAATTGATAGAAGTGACCGCTTAAGAAGTTAATAATCCGAAACAAAACGTGGCATGAGTGAACCCAGAGCTTAAAGGCATACTAAAAGATTCCTGCATCATGCGATAAAAAACTATTAATTAACTATATAAAGTATATAGAAAATATACTCAAAATATAATATAAATACAATCAAAATGGAAAATCAGATTTCAATATTTACAAAGCTAAAGAAGAATAACCTGTCTTCTGTCGCCAGGCAGAAAGGTGAGGTTTCTTTTGTTCTTGCTTTTGATGATAATGGGGCTTTTATTAAAGTTACAGATAAAAAAGGCAACTCTGTTAATTATGACCAGTATATGTACTACTCCGGTGTAACCAGAGATATTCTCAAGACGCTCGCCCGTTTGCAGGAGAAAAATGCCTTTAAGGTCGATTGGGAAAATCCGGAAAATAAAGTATATCTTCATGAGCACGAATATATATTCAATCAATTAGCAGGGTTAGATGATCTTTTTGATGAAAACAAGAAAAAAATAACTTTCAGCGCTGATCATGGGCATATTGTCCTTATCATTAAAGAGCTTTCATCTCAACAGCTGACCTCCAGTGTCCAATTTTTTATTGATAGCAAATATGCTGATTTTAAACTGCTTTCGGAAAGTCATATTCTGTCCGACAATACTATTTATACTGTATTGCCGGCTGGCGAGGCATTTAAGCGTATTCCTGTGTTTACAACTACTTTTTCTGCTCAGCAGCTGGAACAGTTTCTTACGCTGTTTTATTCTTGTTTCGATAATATAATTCTGGAATATAAAGATTATCGTTGTACGAAAGGTGAGCCGGTGCAAGAGGTACCTGCCTTGATCATTGAAGAAATCAGTGAAGATAATACATTGTATTTGCGTACGGGAAATGTGGTTAAAGGATTCCCGGTAGAGTTCATGGATAATTACGATGTTGTGAGGGTCGTAACTGAGAACGAGCTGGAAAGGACTTTTGTTATTCATGAAATTAGTCATAGTTCTCGTAATCTGAATCAGAGTGATTTACAGCATTTGCTAAAAAAATGTCAAAAGGATATTAAAGCAAAAGAAAAAAGCAACTATTATCCGGAGGGCAATTTGTATGTCATTGAAGAAGCTCTGGCCCATAATTTTATCGTAACTTATTTGCCGCTATTACTGCGGGATTATATGGTTTTTGGCGCTGATAAACTGCGAAAATACAAAATCGTTTCTTCCAGGCCAAAATTGTCGCTGCAGCTTTCTTATGGAATTGACTTTTTTGAAGGTGATGCGAAGCTTTTTATAGAAGGGGAATCGTTTTCTCTTTTCGAGGTTATCTCTCAATATCGTAAGAGCGCGTATATTCAGCTTAATGACGGAACTAAAGCTTTGATTGATGACGGATATCTGAAAAAGCTGGAGCGCCTGTTTAAAAAAGATAAAAAGAAAGTAAAAATTTCTTTTTTTGACATGCCTTTTTTAGATGAGTTGATTGACGAAAGAATAGCTTCTGAGGAGCTTAATAAACCGCGTGAGATTTTTGAAGGATTCAATAAAATACAGGCATCAATATTAAAACTTCCTAAGCTCGGAATAACACTTCGCGATTACCAGAAGCGAGGGGTCAAGTGGCTCCGGTATTTACATCAACATTCTCTTGGCGGGTGCCTTGCTGATGATATGGGGCTTGGTAAAACTGCGCAGGCAATAACTTTACTTTCACTGGTATATCCTAAAGAAAAATCTCCATCGATGATTGTTTTGCCGCAGACTCTTTTGTTTAACTGGGAGAATGAGCTTAAAAAAGTTAATCAGGAACTTACTTACAAGCTATATTATGGCCCGCAGCGTAATCTGGATGAAGCTTTGAATCATCAATTATTAATTACAACCTATGCTACTCTTCGTAATGATATAGAAAAGCTGAAAGACATTAAATTTGCCTATGTGATACTTGACGAATCCCAGCATATTAAGAACATTCATTCTCAGACGGCTAAAGCAGTAATGCTGCTCAACAGTAAGCATAGGCTGGCAATAAGCGGAACCCCTGTAGAGAATAATCTCGGGGAGCTGTATTCACTCTTCCGATTCCTTAATCCTTCCATGTTCGGCAGTCTGAATGATTTTAATGATCTCTATGCTGTACCGATACAGAAAGATAATAATAAGGATGTTATGCATGAGCTGAAGCGAAAAATCTATCCGTTTATTATGAGAAGATTAAAAAAAGAAGTGGCTACAGAATTGCCGGAAAAAATTGAACAGATACTGTATGTCGAGATGTCTGAGCAGCAGAAGAAATTGTATGCAGAAAGGCTTAGCTATTTTACTCAGAGTATCAATGCTCAGATAGTAAAAAACGGAGTCAACAGGTCCCAGTTTTTTATTCTGCAAGCGTTGACTGAGTTGCGCCGTATCGCATCAACACCAGAAGCTTTTAGCGATGGCAGGATAGTTTCTCCCAAGCGGGATCTGCTGGTTGAGAATATTCTCGATGCAGCGTTAAACGGACACAAGGTCCTTGTATTTGCAGGGTTTATTAATGCGCTTGAAAACATTGCCGATGATCTTGATCGTCATTCTATTTCTTATGTTTTCATGACAGGAGAAACTAAAAATCGCAGAGAACTTGTTGATAGGTTCCAGAATGACCAGGAAACAAAAGTATTTTTGATGACGTTAAAAACCGGAGGTGTCGGCATAAATCTTACAGCAGCCGATCATGTTTTTATCTATGATCCCTGGTGGAATAATTCTGCTGAAAACCAGGCAATAGATCGTACTCACCGTATCGGGCAAGATAAAACGGTTTTCAGCTATAAGCTTATCACCAGAGGCACGATAGAAGAAAAAATACTGATACTTCAAGAAAAGAAAAACGAGATATTCCAGCAATTGATTTCATCTGATGCCGGTTCTCTTAAGTCGCTCTCGCAGGAAGATATCGATTTTATTTTCACCAGGGAGAGCTAGTTTATGCAAAAAAAAAACACTAAAGATGTCGAAACTTTAGCATACGAATTATTTAACGCCTACAGTTATTTTACGTTGAAAAAGATCTATAATCATTATCTTTTACCTATAATAGAAAAAGAAGCAGCTACACAGCCATGGTTAATTAAGAACATCCATGGTTTGCATGACGCATTATCCAGTCAGACACAGTCTAATGCAGTAGGGCTTGCAAGGAACTGGGCTGTTTTCTTTACGGAACAAGTCCTCGTTGATAAATTCATTAAAGCTTTACCCGAAAATGCTTCCAGGCTTCTTAATCTTTATCTGTGGTACCCCTCTCTCTATATGAGTATTGGGCTCGCTGACAAAATTGTTGGATCGGATATTTTTAAATCAAACTATGACAAAAATCTTAAAAATGAGTTCGCTTTATTTATTATTGATTCAAGCTACTCATATAAGGGGAGTTATCGAACTGATTTTTATATTAATATACCGGGAGAACTAAGGACGGCATTAAAAAAATCATCTTCCAGACCAGCTGATTATGAATTGCATTTCGAAGAGGGACATGCGCAGACGAGTTATGAGTTTGCTGATCAGAACGAAATAGTAGTTATGTTGCAGCAGCTTCAAAAATTTATTGAACTTGGGCAATTGCAGTATACAGCACAGAAGATTATTTCACAAAAAAGTTTGAATGCCGCATCTAAGGCTTTCGGGTTAAAGGAATTTTTTTCTTCGGAGAGCGGTATAAAAGGGTCTACTACGTTTTTACGCATGGCGTGGCTATTAAATATCCTTCAGTTATTTGAGTCTAGTCATGACTATCAGAATACAGATCCGCTTCAAGTAATAAAAAAGATTTTTGAGAATTACACTAGACTGCTGTTTCCGGCTATGCTCCTTCCGCATATGAATGGGTTAGGAAATAATCAATACTTGGTATTACAGGAGGGTGTGCCTTTAAATGAGTCAATTGTCGCTCTATTAAAGACGTTTACCCCAGGGGCCTGGGTTAACATCGAACATATTATCCGTATTATTTCATACCACAACTATGACACTGCTTCCGGCCAGTATCGGTTTTATGAATCGCTCACAAGCATCCCTCTTACCCATGATAAGTTCCATTATAATCAGAAGTCTCAAGACATTAATCGTTTTGAGTTCTTGTTTGTAGTAACTATCCCTATGATCAAGGCCCATTTTTTTGCGTTGGCATCTTTGGGACTGATTGATATAGCCTATGATAATTCTCCGGATACTATAATGCTCGAATGCGGCAGAGTTGTTAACCTTCAAAAATCCAACCCTTACCTTGGGCTTCGGTATATCAGGTTAAATCAAATTGGAGCTTATGCTCTCGGGCTGGAGAAATCGATTGATATCAATTTTTCGACGGAAGACAGTGTTTTTGTGCTTGATCACCATGTATTGCATTTATCTATCATTGGAGGAAACAGTAAGATTAAAAACCTGATAGCGGCTAAATATGGTATTCTTTTGAGTGAAAATAAATATAAAGTAAATCGTATTTCATTTCTTCGCGATTGTTCCAATGAAAACGATGTAGCTGATAAGATCAAAGCATTTAAAAACGAGATGGAACAGACTTTGCCGGTTATCTGGCAGGATTTTCTCTCGGAAATTTCACAAAAATCATCACCCGTGATAATTGATCGGGAGCATGTTGTTTTTAAGATCGGCAAGGATCCTGAATTGGTTAGACTGATTGCTACTGATCCTGAATTGAGTAGTCGCATTCTTAAGGCGGAAGGATATCATATATTGATCGCCAGATCAGATTTAGCAAATATAAAAACGCGTCTGCGTAACTTTGGTTACATGCTTCAGGATGAATCGCATAGATTATGAACGGATGGAAAGTTAGAAACTTTTCGTACTTTTGTACGATATTATATTAGGTAAGTTGTAATTTTAGATCTTAGCTATAGGGATTAATCCTAGCTGCGTAAGTTTATTTATACGTATTTGTGCGGGGAGGCTCTTAAATAACATGAACAAGAAACTATTAGCTAGTGATGAAAAAATTTTAAAAGAACGATTATTTGGGATTACTGGTTATAACAAATCCAGTATAAGAAGGGATTCCACTATAGGAAACTTCGTTGATCCTCTGCTTATTGATCATGGTAATACTAGCTGTGCTGAATTATTTATCAGAATTGCTAAGCCGAAGCAGAACGATTTCATTCTTGATGTCGGAGCAAGAGAGAATAAATTTATTGATATTTTACAAGATCAGAAATATAAAAATTCTTATGGTATTGATACAAATTCAAAAATTACAAAAAGTCGATATGGGGTGCAAATGAATGTCATGGATATGCCGGAGAATAATCAGTTTAATATTGTTTGTTTTTCTGGATTGCTTGATTATTTCGAAGGCGGATGGTTTGATAACGGATATGCTACATCATTAGAATCATTAGCAAATAAATTAGACAATTTATTAGTGGCATCCGGGAATATAGTTTTTGGATCTTTAGAATCAGGAAGAGATGAATTCCTGGATATATTTAATAAAAAAGGTTATACAATAACTAAAACTTCAGCTTTGATACTTCTACAAAAACCTTAAGTAGTATATTTGGGCCTACCGTATAAGCAGCTATAGAAAATTGTTAATAGCTTATCTGTGTATTAAAACTCAAACGAATTATATTGGTTTAATTATGATATACTTTTAATGTAGATCAATTGAATTATGGAGCACTACCTTGAATAACGAATATCAACGTGAATATCTTGTTAATGTCGGTGAACGTCCCTGGGGAACGTATTATGTTTTAGCAAATGAAGTAGACCACAAAGTAAAACGTATTGTTGTTTACCCGCATAAGCGATTAAGTCTTCAGAGGCATAAATTAAGGGAAGAACATTGGTTTATCTTGAAAGGCGAAGCATTAGTTGCTATTGATAAAAAACAATCGGTGCTTAATCCTAAAGAGTTCATTGATATTCCCCGAGGTACCATCCATAGAATAACCAATAATACCGATGAAGATCTCGTCTTTATAGAAGTACAAACAGGTGATTACTTTGGCGAAGATGATATTGAGCGATTAGAAGACGATTACCATCGAATTGAGCAATAATAAATTATACAATTGAAACAACGAAATATTATTGTTATATTTATTATATGGAAAACAATAATTCAAAAACAAATAGAGAAAATATTAATAAGAACTTGGGCATTAACGATCCTCCCCTAACCATAGGAAACTTATCTGCATCCAAAGAAAAACGACCGGATTCCATCAAAACAATTCTCTTTGTTGACGACCATAAATTTATCATTAGAAATTTAAGAAATAAATTAGAAGCTATTGGGTATAAGGTCTATTCAGCCTATAACGGACAAGAAGCTGTTGACGAGTATTTTAAGATAAAACCGGACATCGTTTTCCTGGATGTAGTAATGCCGGTGAAAGATGGAATAACTGCTTTAAAAGAAATAAAGCGGATTGTGCCAACAAGCAAAATCGTAATGATGTCCGGACTCGGATTTGATGACGAAATAGCTGAAAACATCAAAATCCTCGGCTTGGTTGAAAAAGGTGCGGATGGATTTCTTATTAAGCCGGTTAACGTTGTCAGTATTAACAAAAAAGTTTGGGATTTAGCCGTTAACAGTTAGATAGTTATTTTTGATTATTTTAAGAAAATCAGTAATATCGCCTAAATTATTACTTAATATACTCTTAAGTATCTCAATGTCTAATCTTTGATATTCGTGTATGGATATATTTCTGAAGCCAACCATTTTAATTAATTTTGATTTTAAGTTTTCATTAATAACTTTGTGGTCATGGAGTATTTCGATGCTGGCTTTCATAGTATCAGGTAATTGCCAGTTACTTTCTGCAATAATATGATTTGCAATATCCAGTGATAATTGGATTGTTCTTTGCAAATTAAGGACAAATACATCCTGTATTGTAAAATCTGATAGTTTCGTCGGATCATCTCCGGTAACCTCGTGTATTCTTTCTAAACATCGATATATAGAATCTATCTTTGATAGCAACACATCATTATCAACCATCAATTCTCTCCAATAATTTTTTTTCTATGATTTTCCTGTTTTCTTTGAGGTCAATATATTTGCTTATTACTGTGGTCTTATATATTTTCGCTTCAAATGAATGATCAGAATATATTTCTTTGCCATATCGAATGACTTGATATTGCAAGATATCCGAAATTCCGTTAAGTGAAGTGTAATCTACGTCATATTTAGAAATTTGAGATAGCTCATTTGAAATATTATAATTATCGACTATCGTAGGTTTATTTTTATATAATACTGCGATATCGATATCACTTCCTTTGTGCTGTTTGTTTTTTGCATAGGAACCAAATAAAAAAATAAGGGTAGGTTTATTGTCCAAATTTTTAAAATAATCTATGGCTTTATCTAATATGACAGTTAATTCGTTTTTTTTCATTTTTATCTTTTATTATGCAATAAATTGTGTGAACTATTGAAACTATTGTAATGGATATTTGATTTTTCTTCAAATAAAATTCCTCTGGTATAATAAGATAAAAAAATATAAAATATTAATTGTCAAAGAAAACAAGAATGTTCACTCTGATACAAAGGAAAAGTCCTGTTATCTACGCATATAGAACGGATATAAAATGATCCCTTTTCATAAAGCACATATTACGGATGATGAAATTAATGGCGTTATAGAGGCAGTAAGATCAGGCTGGCTGACTATGGGCCCCAAAACGATAGAATTCGAAAAAAAATTTGGAGAATACATTGGTGTAAAAAACTCCGTATCAATGAACTCCGCAACCGCAGCTCTTCATCTAGCACTCAAGGCAATAGGACTTAAAGCAGAAGATGAAGTCATTATCCCAACCAATACTTTTATTGCAACAGCCGAAGTAATTACCTATTTTAATGCGATACCGGTGCTATGCGATATAGAACCAGCAACCCATAATATAGATTCGCTTAATATTGAAAAGAAAATAACAAAGAAGACAAAGGCTATCATTCCAGTCCATTTTGCGGGGCAACCTTGTGACATGGACGAGATAATGTCTATTGCAAAAGATAATAATCTCAAGGTTATTGAAGATGCGGCACATGCTATTCCGGCTAGTTACAAAAATCAGAAAATAGGCACCATCGGAGATATCACGTGCTTTTCATTCTATGCCACAAAAACGTTAGCTACCGGAGAAGGAGGCATGGCGACTACCGATAATGATGAGTATGCCAAACACATGAAAATCAATAGACTGCATGGTATCAGCCGGGATGCCTGGGACCGATATACGGCAGCAGGGTCATGGTACTACGAAGTTATTGATAACGGAAATAAATATAACACAACAGATATCAATTCTGCACTTGGGTTAGCGCAACTAAAAAAAGTAGAATGGATGCAGGAGCAACGAGCAAAAATAGCAGCAAAATATACAAAAGCATTCACAAATACAAAAATAGTAACTCCTGTTATTAAAAATAATCGAACGTCGGCATGGCACCTGTATGTTATTAAAGTAGCAAATAGAGACGAGCTTATCGAAAAGTTAAAAGACGAGGGAATAGGAACTTCGGTTCATTTCATCCCGGTCCATAGGCATCCTTATTACAAAAATACTTACGATTATAAACAAACTGATTATCCGGTAGCAGAGGATATATTCCTGCAATCATTATCACTTCCGATATACCCTGGAATGACCGATGAGGATATTGATCGAGTCATTAACAAAGTTATCGAACATGCTAAGTAAACTATATCTGTACATAGGCAAAATTATTATAGATTTTTTCTTCGCGTTTATCGGAGTATTGTTACTTGTTCCTGTATTTATGTTCCTAGCTTTATTAATAAAGCTTACTTCGAAGGGTCCGGCATTATTTAAGCAGACCAGGCTCGGGAAAAACTTCAAGCCGTTCACTCTGTATAAATTCAGGTCTATGATTGTTGACGCGCCAAAGCTTGGTCCGGGCGTTACGAGTGCTGATGATCCAAGGATTACCAGGGTTGGGAAATTCTTGAGAAAAACGAAACTTGATGAACTTCCTCAATTGATCAATGTCATTAAAGGCGACATGTCGCTTGTGGGGCCCCGGCCCGAGTTAACAGCTTACATAAATGAGTATAAAGAAGAGTATAGAACTGTTTTGTCTATAAGACCCGGTATAACGGATTATGCTGCAATCGAATTTCGTGATGAAGAGAACATTTTAAATAATTATTCAGATAAAGAAAAAGCTTATTTAGAAATTGTTTTACCTAAAAAAATTACACTTTATAAAAAGTATATAAATAAGATAAGCATGGTTACAGACTTGAAAATTATACTTCTGACATTAAAGAAAATTATTGGATAATAATGACGACTGTTAAGATTGTTAGTAAACTATTTAAATACGCATTTGCGGCAATTCTCTGCTATGTTTTTATTTTTGCAATGAAACTAGTTGTGGTATTTCCGTGGACGGCCCAGCAGCTCTATTTTTCGCAAGTACCTGAACAAGTCGGATTGATTGTCTTTCTAGATGGCGAATACAAAGAACGGGTAAACCATGCCTTTGAGCTCTATGAAGCTGGGTATTCAAAAAAAATGTTTTCACCGAATATCGAAGTTTATGCAAATAAAAAGCTGGTAAAAAGCAAGTTAAAAAAATTAGGGAACAAAGTTAAGTTTTATCAAGGCCCTGTTGCTGCCTCCACTTACGAAGAAGCGCTCATTACGAAAGACTTCATCGACAAGCATAATATCAGCAGTATGATTCTGGTTACTTCGCCTTATCATAGCTATAGAGCTAATTGGATATTTAATAAAGTGATGCCTGATATCAGAATTGTGTCGTGTCCGGTACCTATGGAGAAAAGCTGGTTCAAGATAGAGAAGATTGAAAAAAATAACAGCCATTATCGTATTTTTAGAAGTGAACAATTGAAATTTCTGGGTTATTATTTAAAGTATAGCCTTGGCATTAATTTTGACAGGAAAATTGAAAAAGAGATTAAGAATGACCTGAGTTCAAAAAACGACTTGAATTACATTCATTATTTCAAGAGATTTTTAGATAATGAAATAAGTAAAGAGTGATTTTATATAAAAGGTGAGTAATGGAAAACAAAGTAAGGTTCGCGCTTATCGGTTGCGGAAGAGTGTCATATAAGCATATAAATGCGCTAAAAAACATAAAAACGGCTCAACTGGTTTCGATATGTGACCTAGTCGAAGATCGTGCTAGAAAAAAAGCAGATGAAACAGGAGTACCCTGGTATACAAATTACCGCGAGATGCTAAAAAACGAAATAATTGATGTGGTCATTATTTTAACTGAGAGCGGGATTCATGCAAAAATTGCCGTCGATGTAGCTCATAATTATCAAAAACATATTGTAGTCGAGAAACCAATGGCCTTAAAACTTGAAGATGCCGATGCGATGATCGAAGCCTGTGATCAAGCTGGTTTGAAGTTATTTGTAGTGAAGCAAAACCGATACAATCTGCCGGTAAAAAAACTACGTGAAGCGTTAGAAACCGGCAGATTAGGAAAACTGGTCCTCGGAACTGTCCGGGTACGCTGGTGTCGCGACCAGGCTTATTATGATCAGGACCCATGGCGTGGAACGTGGGCAATGGACGGTGGAGTTTTTACTAATCAAGCCAGCCATCATATTGATCTGCTGCAATGGATGATGGGACCGGTTGAGAGTGTCTTCGCAAGGACTGCGACGATGCTGCATAACATCGAAACCGAAGATACCGGAGTTGCAGTGATTAAGTTCGTTAACGGCGCACTTGGAGTTATTGAAGCGACTACCTGTGCTCGTCCGCAGGACCTTGAAGGATCAATATCAATCCTCGGAGAAAATGGCACTGTCGAGATCGGCGGTTTCGCTGCAAATCAGATGAAAATATGGCAATTCAAAAACAGTTTTCCTGAAGATGAGGCTGTTGTCGAGAAGTACTCTACTATGCCTCCGAACGTCTACGGGTTCGGACATGAAGAATTCCTTAAAAAAGTTGTCCACTCGATTAATCAAAACAGAAAAGCCCTTATTGATGGAATTGAAGGAAGAAAGTCATTGGAAATAATTAACGCGTTGTACGAATCAACTGAAACTGGAAAAGAAGTATTCCTGCGATTTAAGCCAAAAAGAAGTAAGCTCGGACAGTGTGAAGAATAATGAACATACAACTCAATAATATAACGAAACAAGATGCCAGCATCAAAAAAGAAATTCTCAATAAAATCGAACAAATAATCGATAAAGGTTCATTTATTCTCGGAGAAGAAGTTTCTTTCTTTGAACAATCATTTGCAACTATTAGTAAGTCAAAATATGCTATAGGTTGTAGTAATGGTACCGATGCCCTGATTATAGCGCTGAAAACGTTAGGGGTTCAGCCGGGAGATGAGGTTATTACTGTCCCGAACACTTTCATAGCTACAGCAGAGGCTATTGGCGCTATTGGTGCAAAGGTAGTTTTTGCCGATGTTGATGAAACCACTATGTTAATGGATTATTCTATTGTCGAACCTAAGATTAACAATAAGACCAAGGCTATCATTCCTGTACATCTTTATGGACAGCCTGTTGATATTGACGAAATAATATCGATCGCTGACAATAATAAAATTCGTGTGGTATTTGATTGCGCCCAGGCCCACATGGCTGAGTATAAAGGGAGAAGCGTAAGCGAATATGGCGATATGTGCACTTACAGCTTTTTCCCTGGTAAAAATCTAGGCGCATACGGAGATGCCGGATGCGTTACAACGAATAATGAGCAATTCGAGCTAAAAGCAAGGCAATTAACAAATCATGGAAGGAATACTTCCCAGGACAAGTACAGACATGCTATCGAAGGATTTAACAGCAGACTCGACTCACTTCAAGCCGGCATACTAAACGTTAAACTGAAGCACTTAAACAGCTGGACAAAAAACAGGCAACTCGTGGCTGATATCTACAAAAGCTATTTAAATGATATTGAAGAAGTTCAGTTTCCATTCGTAAAAGAGGATAGAAGCCATGTTTACCACTTAGTTGTAGTAAAAGCGGACTGTCGTGATGAACTAGCTGTATATCTCAAGGAAAATGGGGTGCAAACCGGGATACATTATCCTATTCCACTTCATTTGCAACCGGCTTACGAATATTTGAACTACAAAAAAGGTGATTTTCCTGTAGCAGAAAAACTTTCTTCACAGATACTTTCATTACCGACATATCCAAGCCTTACAGAAAAAGAAATTGTATATATTACTGATAAAATTAAGGCTTTTTATAGGAATAATTTATGCAAAGCAAGTTAATCTTAAGCTGTTTTTTTATACTTTTAATTGTAAGTACAACAGTTAGTGCTAACGAAGAGAGCATGAAACTTCGCATGAAAGAAATCGAGCAGCGCATCAACAACCTGGAACGCAGGTCGCCGGATAGAAATACCGAGGAGGATAACGACACAAAAGGCAGGATAAAGCTGATTGAAGAACGGATCGGCAGCATTAACGCCGATACTAAAAACTTGCGTTTGGCGGAAAAAGGCGCACAGCCGGAATATCAGCTTATCAAAACAATATCCTATCCCGGGCTTGACCCAGGACAACTTCTTAATCCCCGGGGATTGGCAGTAAGCAGCAAAGGAATTTTTGTCGCTGACTTCGATAACAAACGGATTCAGCACTTCACGAAAGACGGGGCATACGTTAATTATTTCAATAATCTATCATCTAATTCAATCGGTAAGCTGAAGGGGCCTTACAGTATTGCACTTGGTTATGGAGATACAGTATGGGTTGTCGACAAAGAAAACAATCTGGCTATACAGTATGAAATTAACGGGACCTTTATTACAAGTTTTGGCGGGTTAGGTGATGATAATGGAAAGCTAAACGAACCTAGCGGAATTGATATCGATAATAAAGGTTATATTTATGTTGCTGATTCTGGAAATGACCGTGTGCAAAAATTTTCACCGAACGGAAAACATATTGTCACGATAGGTGGATTCGGCAGCGGAGACTATAACTTTGATAAACCGGTAGACGTAGCGGTCGATAACAAAGGCTATATCTATGTTCTTGACCTGGGAAACAAAGTAATTAAAAAATATAATGAATATTTGCAATTTATGATGGAGATTAACGGCCGACCTAAAAAAGGTCGATCATGGCAAAAACCTGTGGCATTAGAAACCGACGACAGCGGGAACATCTATGTCGTCGATGCCAATGGGAGAAGAGTTTTCATTTATAACTCTAAAGGCGAATTGATCGATGAAATCTATGAAGGATTACGAGAACCTCATGATATAGCCATAAGAGAGAACATATATATCACGGATGGTATAAAACATCAGATATTTGTATATAAAGTTCGCGCCTCACATTAATGAGGCGCCTTTATAGGGGGGAGAAGAGATAACAGGTTTTTCACCTGTCACTATATTATCGTAAATAAAAAAAGATAGTATCAACTTTTTTTTACTTAATAATTTATAAAGGAGCATCTCTTTGAAATCACAAGTATATTTTTATGACATCCATAAACACCACAAAATTTCTCCAGTAAATAAACTGGGAGATCTGGCAGCCAGGTTGGATGTAAGTGAACTATTATCGGAAGGCGGAAACTGCGCAGTCAAAGTCCATTTTGGAGAACCAGGAAATGCTTCATTCATACGCCCGATATATATCAAAAAGATTGTTTCCATTATCAAGGGCTTAAAGCTTAATCCGTTTTTGACTGATACAAATACACTCTATTATGGACAGAGATCAAATGCGGTTGATCATTTGAACGCTGCGATAGGAAACGGATTTGCATATGCCGTTGTGGATGCGCCGCTCATAATCGGTGACGGCCTTAATGGAAAAGATTATGTGAATGTTCCTGTAAACGGCAAGCATTTTTCTGAAGTCAAAATCGGATCGGCAATATATCATGCGGATGCGATGGTTGTTGTCTCTCATTTTAAAGGGCATGAGCTCTCGGGGTTCGGTGGTGCGATTAAGAATATCAGTATGGGTTGTGCCAGTAGGGCAGGGAAACAAATGATGCATTCAGCCGTAAAGCCAAAAGTTAATGGAAGTATTTGTACCTCTTGTGGCAAATGTATTCAATACTGTCCAACCAATGCCATCGAAATCATTCAAGAGAACAAGCCGTTTGCATCGGTCAACTCAGATGTCTGCTATGGTTGCGGCGAGTGTGTCGTTACCTGTCCTGCAAAAGCAATCAAACCTAATTGGCAAACCGAAACATCCGTCATGCAGGAAAAGATGGCAGAATTTGCAGCGGGAGCAGTACAAAACAAAAAGAACAAAGTAATTTACTTCAACTTTCTGATTGATATGTCGCCCTGTTGCGATTGTTATCATTTTAACGATGCGCCAATTAAAGAAAACATCGGCATTCTGGCAAGCAATGATCCGGTTGCTATCGATAGAGCGAGCCTCGATCTGGTCGGTCTTGATGTTTTCAAAAAAATATATCCTGAGATTAACCCTGCTGTTCAATTGAATTATTTGGAGCAACTGGGCATTGGTACTCAAGAGTACGATCTTATAAACGTATAATCGATAGTGATCGAGTTCTCGGAATTAAGTATATTTATATGGTATTTAATGAAATATTAAAGAATCTCATTGACCTGATCTTTCCCACCCATTGCATAGAATGCGGAAAGCGATCGGATAAACCTCTGTGTCCTGAGTGCGAAAAATTTTTGAGCTGCCATTCATGGGCAGCGGCACTGCCATATCTTGAAAAGATATACGCAGTTTGCGCTTATAAAGGTTCTGTTCGAAAAATCCTCAAGGAAGCGAAGTTTCGAAAAAATATCCTCTATATCAACTATTTAATTGAATACTATAAAGAGACCGTCAAAATTGACGATAAAATTGATATTATCATTCCAGTTCCTTTGTCGGAAAAGAGGATGTCAGAACGTGGGTTCAATCAGGCAGAAATGATTGCCACTACGATCGCAAGAAAAAGGAATATTTGTGTTTATAACAAAATACTTGATAGATGGAAAGATACTCCGCCTCTCTACGGATTACCAAAACGAGATCGGATCCATAAGCTCGAAAATGCATTCTGTCTCATATCGCCTGCCACGGTAAAAAATAAAAACATATTACTGGTAGATGACATTTGCACAACCGGTGCCACATTAATGAGCTGCGCAAAGTTGCTTCAGCAATCCGGGGCCCAATCAGTTCAGGCGTTTGTTCTAGCAAAAAGCTGATATACCCAGAGTAGAACATTTTTTTCCTGATAAGAAATTCTAATTATGGGATGGTGGGCCTATGAACATTGATCCTCGGGAGCAGGGTTTGTAGACTCTGCTCCCGTATATGTGCGCCCAGCATGGGCGCTTTCTAGTCGGTGAAAGTCCGATATGGGGGTTGATAGTGCCAACCATTAGCTCAAGACAAGGGTGTCCATCGTGAGGTGGAATCTGAAGGAAGTCGGCGGCAAAG
>Ga0209000_1000593_pt1 | contig 32412 bp, 54 predicted proteins | sample RifGroD2_FD_183998 | JGI IMG/M metagenome (GOLD analysis project Ga0209000, IMG submission 183998) | Groundwater microbial communities from Rifle, Colorado, USA - Groundwater D2 (SPAdes) (version 2) | ecosystem: Environmental > Aquatic > Deep subsurface > Groundwater | place: Rifle, Colorado... | reverse complement strand
TTATTACTTTCACCAATATAGATTAGATTGTTTGTCTCGTTTATGATTCCATATATTCCTATTGTCATTTAATCTTACTCCTCTATCAGTTATTATTTTATTTTTGTATTGTTAGTAATATTTATTTCTGTACTTATGTAAAACCACTAGCAATAATATTAATTTGCATATGTAATGGCAAATGTAATAGAATCATCAATACAATTTTCCTCCTTCTTAATTTATTTCATATTTATCCCTACTCAATAATTATACCATACTAAAATAAATAATGCAAGCTTTTTATTTATATATTTGCAAAAGAATTTAAACATCAATACTCTACATCATTTCAATAAACGGTATCAAGATTCTAGGAGATGCAATCCCTGTATTTGATATAGTATGTGTAGCACCTGTAATTCCAAATCTTTTACTTTGCTCCTCACCAAAATAACTACAACTATGAGTTTCTAACCAATTATATTGTTTTGTCTTCACTTCTATATCATATTTCTTTATATGATATCCTAAATCTATTTTGGTAACATCTATAACTCTATACTTAATATTATGTTTATCCAAGAATGATGTAGCGTTACTAAGTAATAACTCAAAGTTTTCTTCCCAATCATATTCATTACAGAAACAAAATTGTTCAAGTTTAATAAATTCTTTACATCTTTTTAATCCTTCATAACCATAATTCTCATGTCTAAAGCATTGATTTTTAGAATAAATGAGTTGTGGTTCAACTATAGAATCTGAAAAGTATTGTAATATTCCTTGCTCTGCTGAACCCGATAAATTATGTATATGATCTACTGAAAGAGATTTAACAATATCTTTTATACCTTGTCTTTCAAAACTATCCCATCTTGTTAAACTTGGAATTGATAAATATCTAAACCCCTTACTATCTAACATATCTTCAAAGTCACGAAATAGTTTCTTCTCTAATAGAGATAGTTCAAAATCTAAATTGTAGATACCATTTTCTACTTTGTATTTCATTTTATATTTCCTTTCTTTTAGTAAATTAATTTATCACCATACCATACTAAATTATGAATAGTTTTATCTTTGTTATATTCTGCATTGCTAAACATTGATATTTGTTTTCCATTGTGATCCCAAATATGATTATTAAATTCATAACCCAAATAATCAAAATTAGTATCTAATATAAATCTAGTTGTATCAACATCTTCGTATGTTAATCCATTTTCAGATATCCATTTTGTGTAATCATTATCTTTATTTTCTTGGGTGTCTAATATTTTTAATGTGATAGTCTCAATATTTCTTAATATCATAATTAATAAATGGAGATAAATTTCTTAGGAGTACATAGTTTAATCTAATTCTTGCATTATGGAAATTTTTAGTTAAAGTATAATCATTTTTATAATGTAGAATATCACTATCAACATCATAATATTCACTTACTCTTGTAATTTCAATTAACCAATCTTTAAATAAGTAAAATAATTTATTATTGTGAAATAGATTACCAGATGTTTGTATTCTATAATCTTCAAATATTCCTGAGTTTGTTACAATTGATACAATTTGTTTTAAGAATTCATATGTATAGTAGGATGGTTCACCATTACCACTTAGTACAAAGTATTTAAATCTTGCCTTATCTTGAATTAGTTTATTGATTTGATTTTTAAATTTTATTAAATCTTCATTAACTTGTGGTAACTTTTCTATTTTAGCAATGCAATACGGGCAATTCTTATTGCATTTATAGGAACTTAAAATCATAATAAAGTCTTTATAATCCAAATTATTCACCTTCCTCTTCTATTGCTACTTTACTTCTGAGTTTTGCAAATTTCATAAGTTGTTCAATAGTAAAACCATATTTCAGTGGTTACTCCTTTCTTAATATTATTAATTTTTATTTATATGTTTACAGATATCAAATACTCAATATACTTTTCCATCTCACTTTTAACTGCTAATCTAGCTTGGTTAATTCCATGACCAGATTCTACATGATATATTTCTATTGATATATTTTATCTGAATGGTTTAGGAATTTGGGAACTGATTTGTTTGTATTTAGTTTTGCCTTTTGAAAATGAATATTTACAGAATATATTGTTTAGGATTTGGTTTAGAGATGTTAGTGTTTTGTAAAGATTGGGTGTTGATTTTAGTTGAGATTTATAGTTAGAGAAGTGATTTAGATTGTTTTTTTTAGATTTATTCATATGTTTAGTGAGGTACTCCTTTCTAGGTAATAATTTTGTACAGATTTGTACCTGTGATAATTGTAACACAGATTGATATGTTTTGTAAAGGAAATTTATTTTAGTGTTTAAGGAATTTAAATTTTATGGAATTATTATTTTGATTTGATATGGATTGATATTGTTAAAATTATTTTCATCAAATTTTAGAGAGTCGTATATGAGAGATAATTGTATCGAGTTAAGTTGTAAAGTGTACGCCCCATTATATAGGAAGGGATATGATATAATGGTTTAAGTGCTGTTGTATAAGGATTTTTATGGAGGTTTTATGTAGATGGATATTTTGATTTTTATGGATGCATTTATTATGATTATTGTTTTTGTAATTTGTTCGATTGGATTGAAATAAAATAAAAATTATATTTGACTTATTGATATATAAATGTTATACTTATCTAGGGATGAATATCCCCTAGAAATTTTGAGAGGACTGATGCCTACTGAGCGTATTAAAGTAATAAATAAAATACTGCACAACTAAATATATAAAAGAAAGAGGAAAGAATAAATTGATAAATACACAAGAGAAAGAAATTAAACAAGAAGAGATATTAATAGGAGAAGTCAAAGTACCAGTTATTAGAGAGGATGGGGAATTGTATTATCCGATAAGTTTTATTATGAGTAAGGTGTTACTTAAAAAGACTGGACAACAAGGATTACAACAAGAGTATTTAATGTATATGAAAAAGCATAAAATAGATTATGGGAAAGATACTGGAGGAATACAGAATGTATATTGCATTACTGAGGAAGGACTAAAATTAGCATTAGGTAATAGCAAGCTTGGTAGATTAGATATAGATCAAAGAAAAGCAATGAATGTTTTATTAGAGCATTTAGGTATGGAAACAGTTTGTGAAGATAAAAGATTTGCAAAGAATGTTTCTGTAGAAGTAATAAATAAATATAATGAATACATTAGAGATTGTATTACATATGTTTTAAAAATAGAACCAGATATAGTATGGCAAAAGTGTACTAAATGCAATAATTATTATCCTTACCATATTAATTTCTTTAAGAATAATCCCCATCCAGGAAAAGAATATCCACTTTATACAGTCTGTAGAAATTGTAGTTGTACAGAAACAAGAGGTAAGGATTCAATAAAGAATGATAATGATGATCTGAGATTAGTATTTAATAAATATGGTGAAAGTATATACATATTACATAGGGATCATAAAGTATTAGAAGTATATGAACATTGGATTATTAATGGTAAATACAATATATTCCCTAAAGTTATAAATAATGAAGATGATAAACTAATTATAATAAAAGATTGTTTCGATAAAGGAATGTTTAAGGAGTATTCTGATATAGATTTAAAAGCAATACAAAAAGTTTGTAAGTTTGGAATCAGTGGCAATAATATTATTAAGAGAATTAATTTAGAATTATTTGGAGTAACGTTTAGAGATGGAGAGGAATATATAACTAATATTGACAGTGCAAGACAGGTGTTTACTAATTATATAAATAAAAACAATATAGTAATTAAGAATATTTATGCTTATGACTATGAAAAACTAATCAAGAATGCAAATCTAAGTGGGTTTGTAAGAAGATATGGCAATAGTTTACTTACTACAGTTATGGAATTATATGAAAATAAATATCCTGCATATAAGTTTAAAATAAGAGGAGATAAATATTGGGATGTGATTGATAATAGAATTAGAGCTTTAAAATATTTTATAGAAGAGGATATGAAAATAGAATTGGATAAAGTTCCTTTATATATCACGTTAACTGCTTTAAGAGATAAGGGTGGTCACACAATGTATAATGTTTGCAAGAAATACTATAAGAGTTTATTTGATTGGGTTAATGAGGTTTATCCAAATAAATTTGATCCGAAAGATTTTGATATTCATTATGTTAGAAATGATTTTGGTTCTATTGAAGAGGCAGAAGTTCATGATATATTAAATAAGGAATTTAAGCATAAAGTTATTTATAATCCTAATAATACAGATAGAACAATAAAGATTGGAGGTAAGGTTCCAGATTGGTTTATATTTGGGATGGATAAGTGCTATATAGTAGAGTATTTTGGTTTGATTATTAATAGGGATTCAGATAATAGTAGATTGAATGATTATAAAGAAAGAACTAAAGGGAAGATAGAAATGTATGAGCAATTAGATGGATATGGTAAGGTGTACATATATCATGAAGATTTAGATAATAATTTTAGTGGATTAATGGAAAAATTGAAAATGATTCATTAATTTAGATTGTGATTTAATTAATTTGTAAATAAGAATAGGAGTGATATATAAAATAAATTATAAATAAATAGTTAATAATTTTATAGATTAGAATTTGCATCGTTTGATTAGAGTTTGGTATTCGTACTAGACTCTAATTTTTTGTTTTATGGATTGTTTTTATAATTAGTAATAAGATATTTATGGATAATATTTATTTACTTAAGTTTATATATATTTTGTGATTAATTTCCTTCGGTTGGATGAGTTTATAATAACACTTGTATAATGATTTAAAAGAGTAATATTTTAGTTATAAGATAGATTAAGAGTTTATCTACGTGGGTTTATATAGGTTTTAATTTGTCTGTAATTTAAGATGGATAAATATAATTAGAGGTTAGGTTAGTTAATTATGTAAACAATATGCCCCATTTATTATTTGGATATAAATAGAGATTTATCGAAGAATATACGATTGAAAATCACAGTGAGATTCGGTGTTAAATTTTGATTAAATGTAGGAATTGATATTGGGGTTATTATCGAGTCGTAATCTGGCATGACTAAACGACTACATGTACTCTGCACATAATGTTGAACAATGTCGAAACATAATTTGTAAAGTCACGCCCACCTATGTAGTATAGTTGGCATGGAAATTGAAAGTAAACTCTGACAATGATTTTTGCTATTAGCTTTACTTATGAACAAATCAAATCATCACATCCGGCCTAACACAAAAACCCTACACACCGCCTATAGCTTCATTCCTGCTATTATCTGAATGTTACTAAAGAGGGATGTGTCACATTGGAGGATTATTGGGCCTTATATTATGTCTCGGAATTAATTTGGAGAGCTTAGAAGGGCAAATTTGTGGCAGGAAATTGAAAAGGAATGAGAATTGATAAGAGGATAATGTCCTGGTCTTGCATCGGCTGTACTCGAAATGATTTGTCGAATTAATTTGATCGGGAGAAATGAGAATAAATGCAGGTAAATGAGTCGATCAGTGGGCCTTGATTGCATTGTGCGTTATAACGTATTATATGCGTATTCAACTCGTTTTATATAACATGCGATTTTTTGTTGAAGTATTATAAGTGTAGTCAATATAAATGTTCATATGAACATAATCAGTGTTCATTTGCAATTAAAACAAACATAATAAATCACATACAATGTTCATTCGAACATAAAATTACCCAATCCCAAAAATATACCCAATAATTACCATAAAAGTGGGAGAATATAATCAAATACAAATTACTCTGCAATGTTCTACAAACGTTCCACAAACTAAAAATAAAATGTTCCACATGGAACATATCAAAATAATCCACAGTGTTCCACACTATTTTCCACAATTCCTTCCGGTCAGTCCTCTTACCTTCAATACCTATACAAAATACACTACTAATCAAATCTGACTCAATACATGGTATTCTAGAGCTTCTAAAGTATAGTTTCCATACTTCTTCACACTTCAACTCTAAAAATAAATTTTTCATTTCCTATATACACACTTCTATTCCTACCTATCTTATGATATAATAAGATAAGAAATAAATTAAAAGGAAGTGTTCTTAATGAAAGCAGCAAACATGAAAGAAGCTTGGAGCATTGCAGACAGTATCATCAGTGGAGATTACATACAAGACAACAACAGAAGTCAACGTGCAGGATATGACATCTATGCATCAACAAACGGAAATCAAGAATACATTTGTGACTTAGGATCTAGACTTGAAGTTAACAAAGCAGACGGAACGAGCGTTAATATCTGGATTGAAACAGAAGTAGAAGAGGTAAGCACAGAAGTCCTCGAAGTATCAGTAAATGCTAAACCATTAGCCCAACAACTAAAGGAAATCAAAGAAGCAATTAAAGACTTCAAAGGTAATCGCAGTTTTGTTAAGAGAGAAGAAAAGAAAATCATTGAGAACTACAAAGAGAAGTTAAAAGGCTATGACTCCCAAAATTGGGTTGACAGAAATTTTATTAACACCTTAGAAAAACGGTGCGAATCAGAAATTTACAATCTATACGAAATGTATGGCAATGATGCTACTATCCAAATCATCTACAATGATGGTACAGAATGCAACGTGACAGGGACAGAAATTGTTGCAGGGGAAATAACTCCTAAACTACAACAAATCGCTTATGCAAGCTACCAAGATGGATATACGATTTTCGACACCTTATCTGGCAACATGGACGATAAATGGGACATAGAAGGAGAAGACGAAGTTGACTGGGACGCAAGGGACGAATACTTCAATAACATTGAAAGAATCTTCAAAACTAAATGGGGAATCAATCATTAAGGAAGTTTAAGAGACTTCCTTTCTTTTGTCAGTTTATCTATAACAAAATCATTATAACAGACCACACTATATAACAGGATGGTTATAACAGTATAACAATAACATACCATTAAGCAGGAAATAACCTGCTTTCTTTTTTGTCCATTTTTATACTCTCTTATCAACTCATTTTTCACGTTGGTATACAATTTGCTACACTACAACAGTAATGCAATATTATCTATCTGTATTAATACAGTTCAACTAATATATCATAGTTAAATCATTATACCATCATCAATATAAACAATGATAAAATCCATAGAATATATAAATAAAATAAAGGTATATACACATTCTCTATCGAATATAATACTCATAAGAACATATTAAAGGAGTTGCTAACATGTACATAAAAGCAGAGATTGACCAATCAAGACCTTATATCCTAGATATCTATCTATACAAATCCACCTATGATACCGAGCGCATAGCACGTTTTAACTTCAAATTCAATGAAGGATCTTATAAAACTAAATCCTTAAAATCTTTCAAAACTCTAGAAAATAAGTTTTGGAAAGAATATCCAGTCATGTTATGGATATCTGAAACTACATTAAATAAGGCAAAGCAAGCAGGAAAACAAGCTCAGAAATCCTTATTTTTTGTTTAATTTTGCTTATCCTTAACATTATACCTCTATTAACCCTAAACCTCTTAAAACACCATTCTAGGCCCTATAAACACTACACAATAACCTTATTAACCTTCATTATGTATGTACAATAATTCAGAAAATCTAAAATAAACCTCCAAATACCTCACAAACCCACTAGACATAACCCTCTATAAATGGTAAAATAAATAAACTGAATTAATAAAGGAAGTGTATATACATGAAAATATTAACACCTATGCAGGATCTTAAATACTCTCTGAAATGCTCCTTAGACGTAATGAAACAAGCAGAAGGTAATCAAGACAACTCTTACCACATCATTTATAAAGATGGCACTGGAATTATATTTACTGAAGGAGCAGTAAGCAAAGAAGACATTAAGAAGATCAAAACAACTAATATTATCTACATGGATTTTCAAGGAGAAGGATGTCACTTGGATAGCATCACTAGTGAGTATGAAGAAGAAGGAGAAGATCATGAAGAAACAATACATAACCACTTAGCAAAATATAATCTCGAATATTATAGAATCATAGAAGGTAAAAGAAAATTTGATACAATTCAATACATAGAAATTTAAAGCAGTCTAAAAACCTGCTTTTTCTTTTTGCTTAGAATCTATTCATTCTATAATTTAAACGCTTTAAAGGGCATTGTAGGGCTTATTATAAGCATCTTATACCTTATCTATTGTACATATTTTAACCATGATACATTATAAATTAATAAATAATAATATCTTGTTGACACATATCTATAAATCGTGCTAAAATGTATTAAATCCACTAATTGAATAAAAGGAGTTGCTTGAAGATGACTTTAAAAGAAATTTATACAGCGTATCAACAGATGAATAATAGCTTAAAACTATTAGGATTCGAAGAGAAAACAATAAAATTCTTTGAGGATTTTGGATTTAAATGTGAAGCAAAAACTTACAAAGAATTTATAAAATTAGCTAAAAAACAATGGATACCTGAATTTTATGAAATAGTTTTAAACGCTGAATTTATCCGTATGGAATATGGTTTCGAAAATAAAGAATATAAATTGTTGGTAGAAATATTCTAAAGGACTTGAAACAAAGTCCTTTTTCTTTTTGACTTTATTGTATTAATCATGATAAGATATAAATAATTATATTTGAAAGGAGGATTAAAACAAAGTGAAAGACCTACCACTAAAACGTATTTTATCCGAGGATACCAGACTAGGCACTATACTCATTAAAGATCAATGTTACGATTTACATGCAGGACTTGGAGATGATAAAACAAACTACTATATAACCAAACATGCAGACGGATCTATAATTTATGCAGTAATTACAAAGGAATTATACGAACTAATGTTTAATTAAGGACTTATCACAAGTCCTTTTTCTTTTCCCTATATGACGAGTCTCTTTTCTAATCCCCTAACAATCCCACAACTAACACAATAAACCCTCTCACAAGTCATCCTAGCGCATATCAGACCATATCTATTATAATCCCAATTATCATTTATACAATTCATCCGGCAATCACTTCCCAAAAACAAACAAAAACAAATCATAAAATAATAGTTGACACATATTAATTATCATGATATTATTAATAGTCCCAATAAATATAAAAATAAATTAAAAGGAGTTGAACAACTTATACTAATATACAATTTATGGAATATATACAGCACTGGCAGTACATAGGGATTAATCTATTATTTAGTCACAACAAAATATAAATAAAAGGAGTTAAACATAATGTATAATCCTACTCAAGTTTATACCTTTATATGTAAATCACAAAAACTTGCAGGTTATTTAATGTTATTCAAAAACTTCAAATTACTTGCTATGAATCCATCTAGGGAAGATGCGAACCGCAATGTATTCCTATTTGACAATACACAACTTTTACAAGATGCTGTAAAAGAATATACCGAATGGAGGAATTCAAACATTAATGTCAAATCCAACAACAAAAACAAATCAATTAACAATATTAAAACAACAAGCAAACGAACAACTAATACCTTTAAGGAGTAGGATTATGAATAATAGCATTTTTACCAAAATTGAACAACTATTCAACGTCTTTATGTGTGAAGCAGCAATCGGAAAAACTCATACAATAATTGAAACATTAAAAGAACTATCGGCAACAACTAAAGCATTAAATAATAAACTAATTAAAACTTTAATTGTTACAAAATTTATAGACGAAGGAAAACTAATTGCAAGTGAATTGAATAAATTTAAACCAAATATGGCTAAAGATGAGAATTCCGAAAATAAGGAAAGATATGAAAAGGATCTTAAAAAGTATGAAGTGCTAATTATTACACATGCAATGTATAAAAAACTTTGTAAAGATCCATTCCATAAAAGAAAATATTACATAGCGGAGCGTACAAATTTAATCATAGATGAAGAATTAAATATGGTAGAAATGGATTCACTAGGAGATTCGGACATCGACATTATAAGGCGAACTCTAAGGGGTTTAAAATATCAAGATGCTGAAGAAAATATGTATATTGATTTAGAAGTAGCATTTAATAGAATCATATCTGATTTAATTGAAAAGAAAGATCAATGTCACGACAAAACATTAAGATATTTTGAATTTACTAGCACTAAAATAGAAAAAGCAATTGATATGTTAAAATTAATGGTTAATGAGACTCCTTTTACTAATAATTATGAATTCCATTTGGGCTATAGTCAGAATATATTTACAAACAAACTTAAACTATTAGATAAATTAGAGATATTAAAGAAATATTTCAATAATCCTAAAGTATTAGTATCAAATAAAACATTATATACTTTTGATGATGATTTAAAATATTTCTTCCTGGACAACAATATATTATTAGATGCTTCAGCAAAATTCCACGAACTATATAAACTAGGAAATCAATTCAAACTGAATGAAGCGGAGCGTATTTTCCCTCATAATAATTGGACTATCCATATTTCTAACACTAATTCAACCAAAACTGCAAAGCATAACGATGATAATTTTTATAAGGATATTGTGGCCTTAATTATTAAGGAATGCACCGATACAGATAATATTCTAGTGTTAGGACTGGAGGAGGATATTGCAAATATAAATAATAATTACAGTGATAAACTCATACACCTTGAAAATATCAAATATAGTAATTTCCAAAATATGAGAGGAAAGAACGATTGGAAAGACTTCAATAAATGCTTTATAATTCACACTCCGGTAATGCCAGCACCCTACTATATATTCATGTATATGCTTTATACAGGCGAAATTCCAACTGAAGAGGAATTTAAATTCCAGAAAATCAATAAAAACATGGGATTTAAATATAATGAAACATTGGAGAGTTTAAGAAAAACTGATATTATATCTAGTATATATCAAGGAATTAAAAGAATTAATCGAGGAACAGGGCATATAGAGGATAAAGCAGACGTTTATTTGATCAATGGTGATAATGAGATTGTAAATGTCATTATTCAACAACTAAAAGATGTTAATGTAGTTAATTTTAAATTACATGAAGAGAAAGTTAAGAAATATGATAGCAAGGAGAGAAAAGAAAATAGTTTATCTAGTAAATTTATTATATTGCTTAAATCTTTAGACGTTGATAAACAATATCCAGTTAAAGAGTTATTAGAACAAATAGAATGTAAACCAGCACATTTTAATAGATTGTGGAAAGATGATATTGTCCAAAAAATGGTTAATGAATTAAATATAAAATTAGTAAAAGTAAATCGAGTTAATCATATAATTAAGAAATAATTGTAATTCACCATGAATAACTATATATATAATTATAGTAATTGATGGTGAAAGACGAACCATTAATATAGTATAATTGACTAATTCAAATTATCTTATGACATGTCAAAAAGAACCCAACGAAAGCAGGTTACGGGCAAAGCGTTGCCCTTCATATTTTTCGCTATTCGCTCAAAATCTGGTTATATTCTCTTAATCAATTCTTCTTTTAAATCCTAAAATAAAATACATTGACAATGTAAAAGACAAATGGTTTTCCTGTTCAGTCGATAGCAATGATACACCCAACATTATTACTGATGATAAAATAATTGATCTTGGGATTATTGAAGGATTAAACACTAAAATAAAATTACACCATTGCAAAAACTATTAAACCTATGTTATAATATTGGCATAGGTTTTTTATTGTCTAAGTAAAATTTAAGAAAAGAGGAGTACATAATGTATACTAAAACATCTCAAACCCATATTCATCCAGATTATACTTATAAAGTTCAAATCGAATACACCATAGAATATACTGAAAGAGATGAAGCAATCAAAGACGATTATTCTAATGTTAAAAAAGTTAATTGTTTAGATTTAGAACAAATGGTAAAAAGTATGTTTGAATTACGCCAGCTTAATAAATTTAACATTAATCTTTACACCAAAACTGAAGTTGAAGGCCAATGGATTGCAGAAGATAATGCAAATGATTGTGAAATATACGCAAGCAGCGCAATGGAAAAAAGAAAGGATAAAAGCATCAGCATTCTAGAAAAAACTATTGAAGAACAACAAAAGGAAATAGAATTATACAAGTCCTTTCTAACCAAATATAATTCCTCTGAAATATTTGAAAAATGGAGAAGGGTTGAAGAAACAAAACATACTTATTATTATAGACTTAGGCCTCCGGCTCCTGGATGTCAACCTAAAAATGGATTATTAGAAATGAATAGTGATAAAATTATCCATAATGAAAGGGAATACTGGGGATCTTGCACTTATGATAGAGAGTTAAGCGAATCAGAACTTTATGATTATGACTTAGATAAATAAAAATAAAAAATCACTAAAGAAGCCTAATAAGCTTCTTTTTTCTTATCTATGGGGTCTTAAAATGCAATATAATTAGTTTGACATTATTAACTCTATCAATTATAATCTTACTATCAAATAAATTAAATTAATCTAAGGAAGGAACCAAAAAATGACTAAAAAATTTTCTATCAATAAAAATCTAAACTCTACATATTCGGTAAAATTTTTTACAGGCAGATACTATAAAACATGGTGTAATCCAATTACACAAAAAATTCTAGTTTTTGAATCTGAAGAGATTGCAACGTATTGGGCAGACTTGCCTAGTAATTATAGTTTTGATTGGGTTAATATTTCAGGGACTATAGGGTATTATATTTAGAGTAGTAAATAATACTACTCTTTTCTCTTTTTGCTTATATTGCCTATATAATCCCTTCAGACCTTCCACAATGCCACACAATCAATTATAAATCCTATCTGATACAAATACACCACTAAAGCATCACTAAGGCCACAAACAAAGGTAAAATAATTATATCTAATGTAGTTGACATATTCGCGCTTATAAATTAATATTATAAATAAGAAATAAATATATTAAAGGAGCGGTAAAAATGCAAGCATGTAAAAATATTGCTCAAAGATCGGTTAACGCAGAAAATAGATTTATTGATTCGGTTATGGAGCAATTCAATTTTACTAAAGATGAGGCAGAAAAAATATTATCGGTTTACAAAAAACATAAGTTGGTTAAAATCGATTATGTAATGGGCCAATGTATATTGAAAGATGGTAGATTTTGGGATAAATATCCTATGGAAAATGCTTTAAAGTAAATTTATGATCACTTGATAGATTAGGCCAAAAAGCTTAATCTATTTCTTTTTGCCTAAAAACCTTTCAAACTCTTGATTTATCCTATTATCTATATCTATTTTGTGCTACCTGGTAAACATTTTTTAAGTAATTCTAAATAAGTAACTATCATAAAACATAAAATAAATATTCAAAAACTATTTACATTCTCTAAAATGAGCGTATAATAAGAAGTGTAAGAAGGTTTTAATTTGAAAGGGGATTTACATATGAAAATGGTTGAAGAAATCACAGTTGATGTTTTCAAAGGGAGAACTAGAACTTTTAAGGAATATTTCCATTGGTATAAAGTATGTCATAGAAATTTAAAATTTGTTTGTCAAGACAAAGAAACTAGTCACACGGTGTGGCAGGATCTTGATACACATGAGTATGTTTTGGTAGTCTAGGAAGGGAAACCTTCCTTTTATTTTTTTAAATTTGAAAGGAGTAAATGAAATGAAATGAAATTGATTAAAAAATTGAAGGGTTTTAAAATCATGGAATTGGCCGAGAAAGAACAGGAGGAAAGAGGTTATCCATTTGCGGTCACAATGGGGGAATATGACGATGTAGAATTTGAATGTGAATCTATACAAGAATGTGAAGAGAATATATTGAGTTATTAAGGAGTAAATTACTCCTTTTTCTTTTTGTTTAAATCTTAAAAGTAATTCCCTGGTAAACATTTTTTAAGTGATTATAAACAAGTAAAAATATTAAAATGCCCAATTCATGGGATAATAATCTAAAGTTAAACTATATATAATTATAGTTGACATTATCCAAAAAATGATTATAATTATAAGTAGGAAATAAATTATTTGGAGGTTAACGCAATGACAAAATATAATGAATTTGAAGCAAATATACATAGGGTTTTTGTGGAAAGAGGAATTGCAAACGTTGACTGGAAAATTAAAATAATAGGAAGGGAAATTATCGGTAGAAGTGATTATGCAAAAGTGCAAGTTGAAGTTTATAAACCAAAAAAAGAAAACCTTGTATAGTATGGGAATTATGTATTAATTTTGTAAGACAACGAATTGACTGGGATAAAAGTACATTTGCGAATTTGGACTAAGTAAAACTTAGTCTTTTTCTTTTCCCAGAAAACCTATATTTCCTTGGGTATCAGATAACCCTCAGAACGTCACAAATGGCACTCTAATGACTTTATACTCTTTATCTCTATACATACTACCACTAGCAAAACATAACCCTTAAACATCATATAAATGTAAAAATAATTTTATTAGATATGACTATTTTTATTGATTCTGTGCTATAATATTAATATCAGATACATATTTAAAGGAGGGCTACCAAATGGATAAAATTCAAGCATTTGAGAATCTAAACAAATTTATTGACCGTCACAACATTGAAGAAGAACTTCCCGAACTTCTTGCAAAATTTGAACAAATGACAGATAATGACTTTGTAGAATGTACAGCATCTAATCAAGTTTACCACAAAATAAATGGTTGGAGTAAACCAAGAGTAAAGCGAAAACATTCTACAACTCCAAAAACTCAAACCTATTATAAACTCATTCAGATTGACAGAGTAACAGAAAAAGCCTATGGAGTTGTAATAGGGTCTAATAATATGCATGGGTCAAATTACAAAGAGTTTATCGAGTGGATACCAGCAAGTCAGATTAAGGAAATAGATAAAAACATTTATATTCCTACTTGGATAATTGCAAAAAGTAACCTATGGAATTCTATTGATAAAGAATCAAAAATCAATTTTTAGGACTGGATTTTATTCCAGTCCTATCTTTTAAATTTTAAATAAGAAAAGAGGTGAATATAATGATTGAAGACTCTGAAGGATATCACAAAGAGGCAAGGAGTCAGGGACGTTTTGCGAGATTAATAGGAAAACCATTAAGTATAAATTGGTTTAAAGGTTGGTTATATGAATCTTTTGAAAAAGGTTGGAAAGAAATAGATCAAGATCCAGAAGCCCCAAAACAAGAAATAAGATTCTAAAAGGCCAGCAATGGTCTTTTTCTTTTTCCTCCAATCCAATGAAAATCCATTTTTATCGGAATATGAGATTTTAAAAGTGGCTTATAGCAAGGGTTATAGGTTTTTATAGAATCATAAAATAATTTTCAAAATAGAGTTGATATAAATAATATTTGTGTTTGTTGGTATCCTGTGGTAAAATTACTCATGATTAAATTTTAGGAGGTTTTAACCATGTTAGCGACAATTCAAAAGGATTATATTGGCCTAAAATTCTTTACCGCTCAAATGAAACAAATGGAAATTATCGAACATAGCAAAAAGTTCAAAGGGTATTTAGTATCTGAAGAAGGTATGCCGGAAGGATATCGTGCCATTATGCAAGCTGAAGATATTGAATTCTATATCTCGAAACAAGAAAAATGGATAGAATCAGATAAACGATATAGGGAAATAGAACGCCATGAACAAGAGAAAAGAGAAGATGAAGACTTCAAATATAATAATACTTATGGTTATACTGAAAGTATAAAATTGACTCCAATAGCTAAAGGTAAATTATTAAAAACCCTGAATAAGTCATTCAATTATTACGAGAATGGAATATTTAAAACTAATTCAACTCGTAAAGACTTTATAAAAGCTATGCTGGCAGAAGGTTACATAATGGAGCATAAAACGAACTTGAACTATTACACAAAACAAGGAGAATTAAAAATCAAGGCCAACGAATACAGAATCATTGAAGCAGATAATAATTTTTATGAAATTACTAAAACCGAATATGAATATGGGAAATACTTAGAGACTTTATAGTCTCTTTTCTTTTTGTTGTTGACATAATGAATAATTAATCGTAATATAATAAACAAGATATAATTTATTGGAGGTTAGCGCGAATGAAAAATACAATTACTAAAAAGGTTAAGTCTGAATTAAAAATCATCTTGGATCAATACGGTTACTGGAGCGAAGAGACAAGAAAGTATATAGAGCAATTCGAATACATAGCATCAAGAAAATTGCATAATATGGCACAATGTTATGATAAATATAAATATGGACTATAAGAGGGTTTAACCATCTTATTTCTTTGTCCGATAATAATTAACTTAAATAATATTCCAGTGCCTTAAAAGTGCCTTTCTGCTCCTTAGATCGTAATATAATTACTATTTGACGTTTGTATATTTGCTATGGTATTATATCAGTATGGATAAAGAAATAATTTATTGGAATTTATGAAAAATGGCTAATTATGATCCAGGTACATACCAATATATGTCTTCCCTATCAGTCCATAAAAAAGCTGACAAGAAGAAAGCAGTCGAAGAAAAGATAATATCTCGAATGTATGCGGTATGTGGAAAATATGGTAAGAGCTTGGATGAAATAACCAGAAAGGAAATAACTAAAACTGAGCACAAACACTTAATGGATTTTATAAATTTAAGAGGTTGTATCGGCTATCCTAATTTAGACTAGATAAAAATATCTAGTCTTTTTTTTGCTAAGTTAAACCCATTAAACTCATTTTCCCTTTTTAATCCTTCACAAACCAAAAACACCCCAACAGAAACGGATCTTCTTGCCTTAAGATTGCATTGGCCTTTATAATCTTACCTAGCATCAATTTAAACGTCTTAGAATCAAAATACAACTATTCCGGCTATAGATTGCATATTAATTCTTAAATTGTTTCAAAAAATAATACAATAGAATAGGACTTTACGCTATATACAAATATAATATTTTAGTTTAAAATTAGGTACATAGAGAAGCACACAAACAAGAGCAGACATAAAGCCTCTTACCTCAGTTATCTTTAGTCAGTCGTAAACCCAAAAATAATTTTCTTGAACTACTTGCAATCCTAGTGTTTTTAGTTTAAAATTGACCTAACGCCAAAATACATAGTGCCTACGCAAAACAGGCAAAAAGGAGGTAATTAGACTCTTAGCAAAGAATAAATCCTTCGAAGCTCAAGGCTACCTGAAGGAAAGCACCTCTAGTCAAGGAATGCTTAAAAAGGATTGCTCTTTGACAATCAAATAATGGGATGATAGCACGAATTATTTTCTGGTAAATCTGGCGAAGTATGCTCTATAAGGGTGTATCAAGGATCTGGAAATAATCGTAGACAAATAAAGGCAATGTAGGCGCGAAGAGCGTATACAACCTGTTTGTTGCTTGACCACATAAACACTCTCTTTGATAGGATATGTCTTTGTTAGTACCTGCTTAATAAAAAGGAGATTGAAAAATGAACAATTTAAATGATGCTAATTTTGCGGAAACATTTATTTCTAGAATGCTTAAAATTAATCAATAAGAATACATAAGCAGGTATTAACAAAAGCATATCCTAAAAGAGAGTATTAACCAAAAACATTCTACTAAATCCCTTTAGTTTACTCATTCTTACGATTTAGCTATAACAATTGCGTTAAATTTGCATAACACTTGCTTATTATTTCTACGGACTTAATAAAATAGTGAAGTGCAAAATGCTTGCCTATCAATAACAATCACATAGTCGTATAGTTGAGTATCATTTACTTTAATTTATTAAATAACTCACTGGAGATTATTGCAATTAAAACTGAGTTATCTAATATTAAGGTTTAACATAACTTAACTTTAATTATGTGAGCGTTGTAACTGGCTGGTGGCAAAGGTTAGCGGTTAAATTATTTGTAGCACGGACTAAAGGGATTTAATTTTCCGCAAGGTGTGAGCTTTATAACAATGAGTTTAGACCTTGTACAAAAATTTAAAGAATGAAAGAGGTTATAATTATGAACATGTATGCAATTGTCAAAGTTTGTAACACTGGTAAAATGGAGATTCAACAGACTACTATCGGCACTAAGGAATTTGCAGAATCTCAAATGGAAACCTGCTTAATTGCCGATGAGTCTAACCTATGGAAAAAGTACATTGAAGAATCTATACAACGAAATACTAACCCCAATGTATGGATTGAGGCTTTAGAAAAATATGAAAAACTATGTGTTGAATATAAAATTTGTCAAATCGGCATTATTTTCTAACCCATTAAAAAAGACATTTTATTGTCTTTTCTAAGTTGTATTACTATGTGATATAATTTAGAAAGGATAATAAATCCTTTAAATTAAGGAGGGTTTAAAAATGGAAAAAGGATTATTTATAGTAACGGATATTGATGATTATAGAAACAGACTAAACGAAGAACAGAAGCAAGCAATTATTAAACATTGTAATCGCTACAAAATTAAACCTATTATTTGTGCTTGGTATGATGATTGGGAGGACTTTTGTTCTGATTGGTGTGATGGAGTGGGCTATACAAGAACACAAGCTAAAAAAGTTTATCATGGAGGGAAAGGCGAATTTTGTACTTTTAGTAGTGGTGAAATTGTTAGATTAGAAATGTAAAAGACAATAAAATCATGTTTTGAAAGGAGCCTAAATCATGGAAGAAAAATTATTGAAGGAATTTAGAGATATGTGCAAACATTTTTATATTATTAACAAAGGAGAATTTAAATGTCCTTATTATTATAGATTGCAAGGAGCAAGGGACATGCTAGATGCTGTGAAAATTAACTATCAAGACATCGAGAACGAATTTAAATCTAATTAGCGTGTATGCTCTCAGAGCGTTTCAACCATAACAATCGAGGTTGAAACGTTGTCGAGGGTATATAAACTAAAGGAGGTTCAACTAAATGGCACTGGAATTTATTCAAAAGTTACATGCAGACGGATACCTTTCAGCAGACTTTAAATTATTTGGTGTACCTCAAACTGAGCAAGATGCTGAAATATTTATGGCGCAATATCAGAGCATCAGAAATTATCTGAACTAAAACTAAGAAATAATTATTTAGAGAATTAGCCTTAATTCTCTTTTGTACTTCGTAAAATAGTGGTATAATGAATATATCAATTACGGAGTAGAAAAGTCAATTGTGGAAATATCTATAACAATTGGCCTAGAATACTTGAAGGAGGTTAACCCAAAAATGAAGCACTGTTCACTATGTAACGAGTCATTCGATGACCAATTTATTTCCAAATATGAGACACTGGCTCACAACAAGAAAGTTCTTCAAGTTTGTGAATGTTGCAATGATGAGCATTCAGATTATGACGATGGTGAAGAAATGACTTGTATTTATTATGGCAATTCAATTTTCTACCCTTCACACTTACTATAACAAATCAAAGGAGAGTGTATATTTATGGAAAAATTAAGTTTTGACGTAAACAATGGAAGTATTATTGAACTAGCACAATTTAAACATGATGGAAGCGTATCTATGACAAAGTATGACAGCAAAGGCAATCAAGAAACGAATACAGAATCTATTTCAGCAGGTGATTTTATTACAATGCTTAATTGGTATAGGTATGAAAAAGAAAAAGGAAATCACAGTTTAAATTTTGACTAATTATTCTTTGTGTCGATGGTGGGCAAATAACATAACAATAACAAATGTTATTTGCCTAGTTTCGACACAAAGAAAAGGAAGTGTTTTTAAATGAAAATGTTTGTTTTTATTGTTAAAGCAACTTATTCAAATTCTGTTAAAAAGCGTTATTATAGTTTAAGCGATGTTACAGAAACCTTAGAAGAGGCAAAGGAGTCTATTGTTGAAAACATGAACAGTGTTTTTGAAAGTTGGGAGGGTTTAAAACTAAAAAGGATCGAAGACGAAAACGGAAAATTATTAGCTAAATTCTAAACCCCAACAAACACGAATTTTAAGCTAAGTATGAAAGGATGATTTTAAAATGTTTTTAAAATCCGTAGAACTAAGAAATCTAATAAATGAATTACAATCTAAGGCATCAGACTTTGACAATTTTACTGATGCAGGAACCGCAATAATGAATGTACTTGATAATGCTATAACTGAATTAGAAAATGTTCTAAGAGATTATTATCAAGAAGAACTTTAAAATCCCTCTGACGAGTCTTTGAAAATTAAGACGAATACGCTATAACAAATCAGGTTATGGCGTACAGGGATAAACCCAAAAAGAAAGGATGTTTTTAAAATGACAAAAGAAAAAATGATCGAAGTTGTATTTCAATCTTACAGAGATTTAGTTGGAACTAGTGATTATCCATATATACAAAATAAGGATGGAAGTATTAACCTAGTTGGAAAATTGTTTGGCGTTGTCAATACCCACATACCAAAAAGATATCTTGATTATGATGAAAATGGAATCCCTGTAAGTACAATGATTTGTGTTCATGATGGAGAACCGAACAGACTTTATTAGTCGATAAAATCTAATTTTGATTGTATGGAAATAGGGCGAAGTGATATAACAATTATAACAGGACTTCGCCTTGATTCGAGACTATCAAAATTAAAGGAGAGTGTATATTATGTTTACTATCAGAAATCTAGTTGAACAATACACAACCAAAAAAGCAAATTATCTTCAAAAATCATATTCAGAAACAATCAATGAAACATCTCTCTGCATAATTTTCTATATGCAAAACGGAACGAGAATTTTCCTTGATATGCATCCAGAAATGCAATATACACAAAAACCAGAATACAACTATGAAAGACCAAACAAAAAGAATGTATTCAGAAAATTTGTTTTTGAAGTTATTTCTGGCGATAACATTGTATTAACAAAAGGTATTGACTTTGAACCTTGGACTATAAATGAGCATCTAAAATATACTATCAATGCTCCAATATCTGAAAAGAAATTTAATGAATTCATTATGGATAATGGAGGAATTGACACCAAAAAGTTAACCGAAGATATAAACCATAGTTGGAATTTAACGGCATAAAACCAAACTTTTAAGGGAGGGTGTTAATTATGGATTATGCAATTTATGTCTTAAAAGAAAAATTGGAACAACTAGAAAATGGAGAAAAATCTAAACATACGGAGAAAATTGAACAATTGCGTTTAGCTATTTCTATATTGCAATCACAGAAATAACCCTTGCAGAGTGGTAGAGGGTATAACAAAACCCTCTATTAATGCACAGAGCAGGACACAAGTCCTGCTAAGATGCTAAACCAAAGGAGAGTGCTAACAATGTCAATAATGCAGGAATTTGAATCTATCAGAAAAGAAATTGGTGAAGAAAAATATCAAGCAATCGAAAACTATTTAGAAATCCATCCAGAATTATTTCTTTCGGACATTTATTATAAAGAGACAGAATGGAATAAATTTGAAGAATGGTATAACAAATCTTAAAATATATTGCATAGAAGGTTTAATTGTTCTCTATGTTGTGATATAATGTTAATATAAAATATCACAGCATGGAGAGTATTTAAGACTCTATAAAATTTAAGGAGCGTGCTACATATGTCTAATCAATTTGAATTATTAAGCAAATTCGATCAAATAGAGGTGAATAACAATTCTAAAATATCTCTAGATGATCAAGCATTCTGCGTGGATCAAGAAAAGGGTTTCGATGAATTTATCAAATTTTCAAATGATTACTTAGAGTATTTAAGCAAAAATTCCTTATCAAATACATTCTATAACAGCGAGTCTTTAGTCAATGAGATGAACAAAACTAGAGAGGTTAAAAAGGATATATTTATCTCAAAAGTGGTAAATTATTTTAGGGATAAATACAGAGTAACTCTAGAAAGCGAACCAATTCAAAAGAAGTATGATATTTCATTAAAGTATGATATAATTATTGATGAGATCATGGAGCAACTTGGAGGATATAATTTTATAGACAAAACAGAAAAGGAGATTAAAGATGAATTTAAAAATACTTTAAGGTATGATAAGGTAAAACTAAAAAATAAAAAATTGTCTATCGAAGGCTTTTTCCAACTTGATTATTTCAGTATAAAATATGGGACATATGAAGTTGGTTATGGTAGTAATGAAAAATTTATTAAACTATTTAAAGCAATTTCTCACTTTTTATGTGGCAGTAATGAAAATCTTTTTAGTAACTTATACAGCACAATAACTAGGCAAAAAAATGATGATGTATTTAAAACGCATGACGTAAATCCAGACATAATTAAAGCATTGAAAATTTACAAGAATGGGAAAATTGATTTAGAATTCAGTAGTACGGAGCATATGAGGAAATTCGCTAAAGAATATTGTGGATACACAGGGGAAATGGTAGCAAAGTAAATATAACAAAATTAAATTGGAGGTTTTTATTATGTTAAATATCTTAAGTAAGTTTGATGAAATTAAAATTGAGAATGTAAGCAGAATTGACGATGATGATAAAAAATTCTGTGAAATATTCAATAGGATTTATTCTGAAACATTGGTATGCTATATGAATACATTGGATAGTTTGATTAAATTGTATAACAAACAAGTAGTATTAGTTAAGAATAGTTATAAATTAAGCGTCTCAAAATATGATAGTGATCTTAGTATTAATGGGGTATCCGACAGCATCCTCAAAATTAAAAAGACCTTCATAGGTAAAGTGTGCTACTATTTTAGAAAGAAATATAATGTAACCATAGATGATGATAAAATTTATGAAAAATACAAGGACATCGAATTGCCATATCGCAAACAAGAAAATTCAGATAAGACATTAAACCCAAATATAATTGAATATGTACATATTGACTACAACATTATTTTAGATGAAATTTTTGTTCAATTAAATGGTTTTAGTTTTTTAGAAAAAGCAATTGACGAGATTAAAAAGAAAGCAAAAATGCCATTACATTGGTATGAATATCGTAAACACTGGAATTATGAAGTAAAAGGCAAAACGATCAAATTTAGAACAAGTATATCCGATATTAAACCTGCATTATATTTTTATGACAACAATGAAAAAGGATTGATTGATTGCTACACTCATAACAAAGTCGATGATTATACAAGTTATGATAATGGTAATACGAATATTAAGTTTATTAGTGCTTCTTATGCTCTTGATTTTGCGAAAAGATATTTGGGTTATATCGAAATGACAGAAGAACAAAGGGAATTATTTAAGAAAAGTTGTTAATTGAATTAAGGAGTTGAAGAGAATGAAATACGCTATAACAAATGTTGTAATACCTCAAGAAAGACGCAAGGAAATAAATTCTAAATGTTTATATGTTGTTGAAAACAATTTAGATGTATTAACTCAACAAGATATATTTTCTTGCTATTCTGGTGAGGGTGGTTTACATGGGTTAGAATTTAAAGAGTTTGATAACTATTATTCGTTCTCTGAGGCAAAAAAAGAATTAGAATTAGGAGCCTTTTATACTCCTGCTACAATATCAAAATTTATGGTTGATTGTATAAAGCCAAGTAATCAAGATTTAATTTGTGACATGACTTGTGGCGCAGGTTCATTCTTTAATTATCTCCCAATTGAGCATAACATTTACGGAAATGAACTTAATATATCCAGTTACAAAATATCGAAGTATCTTTATCCAAAAGCAAATATTTCTAATGATGATATCAGAAATTATATACCAGACGTTAGATTCGATTTAGTCCTTGGAAATCCTCCTTTTGGCCTTAAATTAAAAGTAGGTAAAGACGAATATTTATCACAACTTTATTATTGTATGAAAGCTTCAGAACTCCTTAAACCTGCTGGATTTATGGTTCTAATTGTCCCTAACTCATTTCTAGCAGATACATTTACAGATTCAGGAATGATTAAAATGATTGATAAAAGTTTTAATTTTATATGTCAATTTGATCTTCCTGCAAATGCTTTTAAATCAGTAGGGGTTGAAAATTTTGCAACAAAAATAATGTTCTTTCAAAAACAATCAGAACATTTATTGTCTATGCCTTATTCCACTGATAAAATACCTAATATTTCTATAACGGATGAATACTCTGAAATGATATATAACCGATATTTATTGCCATACATAACTAAAAAAGAATCATTAAAAGGCAAATTATTCTTTGAAAATGTACATAATAATGATACTCAAGAGAATACAGAATTTCAGTATAAAGTAAAAAAGATGTTATTTGCAATTAAACAACATCCAGCTATTAGCTCATATTATGGAAAATGCTTATCTTATTTAGATAAGTTCAACACTCAGAAAATGCCAGAGGGTATGAAGTATGAGGAATGGGCTAAGGTTAAAATCACTGAGAAAAAAGTATTATCTTATCTTAAAAGAACATTGGCAAAACAATCTAAAAATGAACGTGATGAGATCCGATTAGTTAAAACATCTTATTCAATCAAATTAAAGGGATATTCCCAAAAGAATAAAGTGTTTCTGTCTAAATATACAGGGGAAAAGAATATTTCTATTAATGATATGATTATTTCTGGGAAATATCCTTTTGAAGACAAAACCTATAAGCAATTAGTAGACAAGAAGACGAACGCTTATAACTTTAATAGTTCTAAGATTAGGGAACTTCCTATTAATTCAAATATATCAAATTTCCTTAATACATTTTCTATTACGGATACATCCACAGGCGAGACAATACACCTTAATGACATGCAAAAAGAAGACTTGAATAGAATCATTCAAAAGCCTTATAGTGTTCTTAATTGGCAACAGGGAGCAGGTAAAACTTTAGGTGGAATTGCATGGTATAAATATCTATTGCCCCAAAATAAAGTCAGAAATGTATTTATTGTATCGGCAGCATTAGGAATAAATTTAACATGGGATGTAAAATTAAATGATTACAAAGAGGATTATATTAAAATCAAGTCATTAAAAGACATCAATTCTATTAAACCGCATCAAATTGTAATACTTTCATTCAATATGTTGATTAAATATCAAAGACAGATTAAAAAGTTTATTAAAATGCAATCTCAAAAAGTAGCTTTAATTGTGGATGAATCAGACGAATTAACCAATGATAAATCACAAAGAACAAAAGTTACTTTAGATTGTTTTAGAAAGGTAAATTATAAACTCTTGACTACCGGAACGACTACACGCAATAATATTAACGAATTATATAGCCAACTTGAATTGCTCTATAATAATTCTGTTAATATGTTGTGTGAAGCTGATTATATTTATAAATTCAATAAGGAGAAAGAACTTAAGGAAGAATATAACGAACAGTATATGAACCCCTTTCCTGCTTATCATGGAAAAAAGTTGTTCGTTGCTAGTTTTTCACCATCTAAAATAAGTGTATTTGGTATTAAGAAAGATTGCCAGGACATTTATAACGTTGAACATCTTCAGAAAATTATTGAGAAAACAATTATTACACGTAAATTTCAGGAGGTAGTTGGACGTAAAATTTATGAAATAATTACTCATAGAATCAAACAAAATTCAGCAGAAAGGGAAGTTTATAAAGTAATCATGGAAGATTTTTATGAGATGCTTTATCTGTTTCGGAGTACGGGGAACAGTCGTAAAGACGCTATGTTACGTCTAATTAGGCAAATTCAATTATTAATTAAATCAACTTCAACACCAGAGCAATTTAAGAAGTACACTAGTTCAGAAACACCTAATAAATATTTGAAAATCTTTAGTTTATTAGACAAGTGGAAAAATGAAAAGGTGGCAATTGGTACAGTATTCCTAGATACAGCAAATAGTTATTATTCTAAACTTCGACAAAGGTATCCAGAACGTGAAATATTTATGATTCAAGGGAATGTATCATTTACTAAAAGAAAGAGCATTATAAGCCAATTTGAGGCCACTAGTAACGGAATTTTAGTAAGCACACAACAGAGTTTAAAATCAAGTGTTAATATTCCAACTTGCGATAAGGTCATAATTGAGTCTATGCAATGGAACATACCAAAAATTAGCCAGTATTATTTTAGGTTTATTAGATTCAATTCAACACAAAATAAAGAAGTACACTTCATAACCTATGATCACACGATTGAACAAAATCTAATGGCATTATTAATGGCTAAAGAAAGAATTAATGAGTATATAAAAACATTAGATTTTCAAGATCAAGAGGAAATTTATGAGGAATTTGATGTAGATTTGGGCATACTTGACGCACTAATAGAAAAGGGAGAAGATGAGAATGGACATGTAAAGTTGACATGGGGAGAACAAAAGATAGTATAAAACATAGAGGAAACGAACTAAAAATTGTTTGTTTCCTCTCTTTGTTCTCCTATAATATAAAGTAAAAAATAATTATTAATCTATTGAATTTTGTTTAGTTTTCATATACAATAAGCAATAAGGAAGCAAACTAGAAGGAGCGTGTAACTTATGAATAAATTAACCGTACATAGTGATGGATCTTGCTCAGTGGTAGAAAGAAAAATTATTACCCTTCCAGATGGTTATAACGGTCATACAATGAGATTCTATGCTAAACCAATTGCGATAGAGGTAAATTTAATTAGATTACAATGCGCTGAAGTAGGAAAAGAATGGATGTCTAAATTGTGGCCTAAATGGTATCTGGAAAAGTATTCAGCCTAAATTAATTAAGGAGGGATGACGCCATGCATATTAATTTGACTTTAAATGATGAGCAAACTGAATCTATCAAACAATCATTATTTTCCGTTCTTTCAACTAAAGAAATTGCCGGACAATTATTTACCAAACTTTCACTGGCGAATCATAGCACTTTCGAAGCTCAAAAACTCAGAACTGCATTAATTGACTTCTTTAATTCAGAGGATCTTCTAATCAAATGAAACTTACAATCTATGGTACCTAAATGGTAGAATTAGTATAACAGCAAGTCAAATTTATTGCATGGACTTTTAAAAACGCACGCACGTATGATATAATCATACCATATCCATACCATAACTACATCAGAAGGAGGAAGAAAATAATGCATTTAAATAGTAAATATGTCGAAACTAAAGAAAATGAGGGATGGGACGTATTATGTGAGTGTGGGTATCCCCTTCACGTTTCTAAAATCCGTGGCACTATAGATACTATTGACCGTGATTATGTTTGTAAGTCTTGTGGCAACAGATACAATGAATATCGATTAAAATACCCATCTGAACATACATCTTATAATTACAGTGTAGATGGAGTTTTTACTAAAATTTAATTTCCGAATTGAAACCACGTAACACAAAATTAAGTATTAAATATAAACAATTTTGCGTTACGGTTTGAGGTCAGAAATGGTATAATCTGTATAACAGACTCAATGTTTTTGGTCATGGAATTTTAAAATTAAATGAAGAAAGAAGGATTATCAAATGATTAATAATTATTTCGGTGAGACATTATCAGACTTTAGACCAAATCCTAACGAAAACGATGCTGTAATTGAAACTATTATGATTGTAAAATTAACTGATACTGAAATAACTGCCGTACACAACAAAACTTTCTTTGGTGATAAGGGATGGTGTGATTATCATGATATACTAGGAACTGTGAAAGTAAAACATTATGAGAAAGGTACTCTTTTTTCATATAATTATGCTAAAGACGCTGAAAAATATGCACTTGAATACTTAGTGGAATCTGACCAAACATTTGAATATATGGGACATTATGCACTGGTTTAAAATTAATTTAAGAAAGAAGGAATTAAAATGGATAACAAATTTAAAAGTATTTTTGGAGAAATGACCGAAACTAAAAAACAAGCAATTGCAGAATCCAAACAGGAACGAAAAGCAATGTTAATCAGAAAAGAAAGCTCATTGACACTTTGTAAAGTTCCTGATTACAGACAAGGTGGAATGATCGAGTTCTGGATTAATGAAGATGGGAATTTTGAAACAGAAGATAGTAGAATGGATGATAAGTATATTAGGGAACAACTTGAAAAATTATTAAGAGGTTAATAATTTCCGATAAACCAATAATTTTAATTGAATGAAGGAGGAAAAAATTATGTTTAAAATCGGTAGCGGATCAAAAACTTTCTTTGTTGTGGCTGAAGTGGTTCACATGGGAACGCGAAATGTAAATATTAAACTAACAGACAATGAGGCATGGGCCAAACAAAATCAAATTATAGGTAAGTTAAAAGCAGACACAGAAGAACAAGCTAAAAGTTATTTCAGAATTATTGATATGACTCGTTAGGGCAATCAAGCCCTTCTAAAACCTCCAAACCTGTATAACAGCATAACAGCGACATTGCAGAGCTTGGAGAGTTTAAAAGGTTTTGATCAAATTATGAGGAAATGAAAGGTGGAATACATATCATGAACAAAACATTAAATCAAGTAAAAGAATGGTTTGCAACATTAGAAATTGATGCAGAAATTAAATTCAACGGCAAAACACTTTCAATTAATGGTACTAATTTTAGGATACCTAGAACAGACAATTTTGATACTAGAATGAATTTTGACCAAAAAGTTGATTCCTATGTGCGGAGCCTGTTTCCTGAAAACATAGAAACTGAATTGACTAAGAAATATACTCAACTTTCCAACGAGTTAAAATTACAACAAATCAGCATTGATTTTTCACGAATTAATTATAGTGCATATTGTTCTAGTAATATCAAACGTAGCATAGAAGATGCTAAGAAATTACTTGAATTTGTTTCTACTTATCCTGAATTTTATCCAATCATTGAAAAGTATTCTGCTTATAGGAATTTAGTTGACAGGGGTTGGGACGATATCATTGAATAAATTATCAAGGTGAGTTTTGAAAATTCTAAATAAAAATAATGGAGGAATGTAAGATGAAAAATTATGTAGTAGAATTAATACTTGAACCAAGATTACCAAAAGGTAAATATTGTGGGCATAGATATATAAACATTGTAATAACTACTGAAAATGAAAGTGAAGCAGGTATTATTGCTACAGAAATGATAAAAGTATTATTAATTCCTAATGTGTTGGTTATAGTGAATAAAGTATTGGAAAGTTAATGTCTAGGGGCATTTAAAGCCCTTCTGAGCGTCAATAATGCTATAACAGTTATATCCATAACAGCAGAGTAAGGAACGTTCAGAAGAGTTCTGAAGACTCTAAATAAAATTATTGGAGGAATGTTAAGATGAAAAAATTAAACAAATTAGAAATTTTGAAATTTTTTGAGAATCAAATTGAGATTTATTGTTCAAGTTTCAAAAAATCAAAAGAAATAATTGACGAGATGAAATTAGAAGTTGCTCAGATGATAAAAGATGAAGAAATAACGGAAAATACGATTGCTGACACTGGATTATTAGATATTATTCTTAAAAGAATATTATAACCTAATAATTGTATCCTATTATTTAACTGTAAAGAGTGTTATTACCCTAAAATAAATTAAAAGGAGGTTACACAATGAGTAAATTAAAATTACTCCAAGAATTTAAAAACATTTGCGACACCCATTCTATTCCATTCACTTTTAAGTCATTTGACATGTTCTTAACTCATATTTCTAAGTAATCATACATATCATATTCTATCTTATCAACCCTAACCCAAAAATAAATTTGAAAGTAGGTTAATTAAATGCAAAGACCTAAAAACATCAAAAACTTAACCCATTCTGCTTCAATTCTAAACTCTCTATATCTAGGCAAAGAAATTGTTTACACAGGCACAGGACACTCTCTAAGACCTTACAGGGGAGAAATCATTAACATTGCTTACTATTCAGATTTAGATCCTATTCCATATGCAGAAATTAAATTGAAAATATGGAATAGTCGGACTGTAACTAAAATTCTTCCTTTGTCTGATGTTGTTTTGGTATCTTCTATAAAGAAAGCAAAAACTAAGAAATCCAAAGTAGCAGCATAATTTGTGTAACTTATGGATACATGGTATAATACATAAATGTAAATATAATTATTACAAAATGTATTTATACCATGTAAAAATTAAGGGATATAAATTGATAAGTCAATGTCTCATTTTTGCCATAACAATGAAGGTTAGGAGGTGTCTAGGTATTATGTCAAATGTAAATGTATTAAAATCTAATCATGATATTATACTTAGGGAAGCAAATCAGAAAGGATTTAATTATACCGGAGATAATTTATTTACATTCGTTCAATGGAGGGAGAGAGGTTATACTGTAGTAAGAGGTCAAAAGGCGTTCATTAAGCTAAGATTATGGACTTATGGAGAGAACAAACGATTATTACCTACTCAATTATTTTCTAGGGAACAAGTAACTAAATTAGATTGTGGTTATGATTGTGATATAATGTCTGTAATCTATATAACAGTCATAACACCGAGAGTTCTGGAGTTAGGTGAAAATATCAAATAAATTAATTGGAGGAATTGAAATGAAAGTTGATGGAGAACCGTGTCCTTATTGCGGAAAACATACATTTAGCACCACACATCTTAATGAAAGTGGAAAATCTTATGTAGAATGTTACACTGAAGAAGGTGGTTGCGGAAGACCATTTGTAGTATATATTCCAGAACCTACACCACAATCAAGAAAACTAACTGAGGAAGAACGCAATATGATACAGTATGAATATCCTTGGTACAAAACTTTAAACATGAGCGAATGAAACTATTATTTGAAGTGGATTATAAAAATGATTATAAATTAGAAAGGATAATTAAGATGAGCTATTGGAATATCCCTAGAAAATGTTCAGTTTGCCAAGGGTGTGGAGCATGTGATTACGAACACGAGTTAGAATTAGGCGAGATATCAGGTGATTATAATCCAACGATGGCTTCACTGATGAAAAAGACTACCAAGGAACAGGATTTTGAAAAGTTTATAAGCATGTTTAAGTCAAAAAACGATGAGGAAAAGGAGTTTTAAAAATGAATAATGCAAATCATTACAAAGAAGAAGGGTTATTGGATTTTTATACTTTTACTTCAGAGGAAGATGCTGAACAGTTTAGAGAAGAAAGCGGAGATTATAATAACATTTATTATTCATGGGGTTGGAAAGCGTGGATTGCTAGTAAAACAACAAAACAATATCAATAGCATGAAGAGCAAGCTTTATCGGATTTCAATATAACACGAAAGGAATGATATTTCATGATGGCAACGGAAGAAAAAGTCTATAATTTAGTTAAGGAGCAATTTGAGGATATGAAATTTTCTAAGAAATGGAGTAATCGGTCTAGATTATCTAATAAATGCGAACAATTTATTTATGATAACTGGAGTGTAAGAAATGATTATATATGGAATTTGGTTGATAGATATGTCAAAGAATTTATTCCTGATAAAATGGATTAGTAAATTGGTCTGAGTAAGTCTAAAAAGACCTTTAGCTTAGAGCGTTAGCATGGTTTATAACAATCCTGCTAGGTGGTATAACATAACAAGGAGGTAAATCAATGAAAATTATTGAAGCAAAAAATTTATTGAGTGAGTTAAAAACTCAGTTCTCAGAAAATTTAGATTTACAAAACGCCTTAAACTTAGGTATTGAAGCATTGGAAAAACAAATACCTAAGAAACCAAAAATAGAAAAGTGGAGTCCTGCTTATTGCCCTTCTTGTGACAGAGAATTAAGCGAAAGTGTTGGAGATGGTTATTATAAGCATTATGACCAGATTAACATTTGTGAGTGTGGACAAAAACTAAAATGGACATAAGTTTTGTCCGTTAAAAAGTAAAATTCATTTTATTTGAAAGGAATGATTAAAATGTTTGAAAAAGATTTTCGTTTTATTTTAGAAATATGGGAGAATAAAGATACCATATTAGGAATAAGACATATTATGGTTAAAGAATTCAGTGAAGAAGGAGCAGTTACAAAAGCATGGATTGAAGCAAACGTAAGTTTAACAACTAACTATCTATACTGCTTAAAGTTTATATAATTAATCTGTGCTAGTGATTTAAGCCCATACTGTACAACAATCTCAATATAACAGCAGACATAATGGCGTACAGGTGGGTTTATGTGATTAGCACAGATTGTTAAAATTAATTATTGGAGGTAGATTAAATATGAAAATTAAAGTTGATTTATTTTGTTTAAAAGATATTAAGGATCTTTCATTTGATTGCACAAGTGGCAACATGTATTCAGTAATTCTTGATACTAATAGCTTTTATTTCGGTAGTCATATTAAACAAGTAGTCACAAGATTAAATGATGGTAATTTTAAAGTAAATGCTCCTTGGAGGTATATTCCAAAACATTGTGAATTTGTTCCTGAAGTATATAGTCTTATTAGCGAATTGACAAACTGGTGTGAAAATTATTATTTACAATTGGAAAGCAGTTCCTAAAACCCTTGCTATATAAGACTTTTATAATATTGCTTTTACCATAAAATGTTATTTTTATTTGGTAATAATTGTATAACACAAATTCAAATTTACTTCAAGGAGTGTGCTTATTATGTTTAAAACTATTCAAGAAGTCAAACAATATCTAGACGAATACAGTAAAAAGAATTGTTCTTCCAATTGCCACATTACCAAACGTGAAAGTTG